>MRWF01029943.1_pt1 | contig 140149 bp, 121 predicted proteins | sample 1013331 | NCBI WGS metagenome assembly MRWF01 (sample SAMN06117577, study PRJNA244670) | biofilm metagenome | biome: Water; feature: Cathode Biofilm; material: Biofilm; isolation source: microbial consortium enriched at the cathode of a solar microbial fuel cell | place: USA: District of Columbia... | reverse complement strand
GCGGGGCAATGGTGGTGCCTTCCGGGACCGCTCAAGCCATCCATGGCCGCTGTTAGTTTGGCCCTCCCTGGCCAAACAGCTCCCTCCAGGCACCACCATTGCCCCGCTCACTAGGCAGCGGAATCGCCACGGGTCAGAAACGCCGCCCGGACCTTTCTACGAAACCCTGGCGGCGAATTTCCAAAGGAGCACCGGGATCGGGTGTGCCCGTCCAGGACCGTGTTTGGCCAGGGATGGCCAAACGTCGAGCCTACAGGGATGTACTCGTGGCGTGTCCTGGACGGGCACACCCGATCCCGGTGCGGGCTTTCTGGAGGGCAGGTCTCTGGGATCCTGCCGGGAGCTGCGCTCCCTTTCGCGGGCAAGGCCCGCTCCCACAAGGTTCCGGCTCGGCTGTTACTCGGTATCGTCGGCCGGCGGTGCGGGGTCCTCTTCCTCCCGCGGGGCGTCAGCGGCTTCCTCTTCTTCCTTCGGCGCCGCCGGCTCTTCCGGCTTGACGCCATTGTCCTCGAGCGTCTGGTCCGACAGCTCCGCCTTGGCTTCCACTTCCTCGGCGCTCTTCTCCTCGCCGATCCGGTAGGCGGCGAAGCCGGCGTGCACCACCTGGTTCACCGCCATGCCCAGCACGCGGCCGTCGTAGGGCGCGATGATGGCGCTGCCGGTATTGCTGATGGGGTCGGTGACGGTGCCCAGGATCTCGCCCTTGCGCACCTGATCGTTGAGCTCCACCTCGGACAGCAGGATGCCGCCCTGGCCGGCGCGGATCCATTCCGATTCGAAGAACACCGGTTGCGGCGCGCCCCAAAAGCGGCTGGCTTTGCGCATGTCCAGATTTTCCAGCAGCGTCTCCAGGGCCTGGACCCCGTAGTCCACCGCTTCGTCTTCGAGACGGTTGGGGCCGCCGGCTTCCATGGTCACCGCGACAATGCCTTCTTCCACGGCGGCGGCGCGCAGCATGCCGTCGCCCGGCGGGCTGTGCAGCACGGTCATGCCGCCGAAGTGCTTGGCGAACGCCACCACCTCGGACTTGTCCAGGTCGGCGCGCAGCTGCGGCTGGTTGATGCGCTTCTGGGAACCGGTGTGCAGGTCCACCAGGTAATCGCACTGGCGCACGATGTTGTTGAACAGGGAGAACGCCAGCCGGCTGGCGGCGCTGCCTTTTTCGTGGCCGGGGAAGTAGCGGTTCAGGTCGCGGCGGTCGCTGAGATAACGCGAGCCGTTGCGGAAGCCGTCCAGGTTGACGATCGGCACGCCCACCACGGTGCCGGCCAGCTCGGTGGGTTCCAGTTCGTACATCAGGCGCCGCACCATCTCGATGCCGTTGAGTTCGTCGCCGTGCACGGCGGCGGTGAGGCACAGGCGCGGGCCCGGCTCGTTGCCGTGGGCCACCAGCACCGGCACCGGCGTGGCGATCGAGCGGAACGACTGGTCCGGGGCCCAGTGCAGGGTCTCGAAGGTGCCCGGTTGCACCGTCTTGCCGAGCAGTTCCAGCGGTTTGACGGTGTCGGCGCCGTCCTCTTCCTCGGCTTCGGAGGGTGATGCCTCGTCCTGTTCCGGGGCGTCGTCACTGTCGGCGGCGGCCGCCTCGGCGGCCACGTCGTCTTCGCGTTCGTTGGCGGTCACGGTGCCGGCCAGGGCCAGCAGGATCAGAGTAATCAGCGGAATAATACGCGACACGGAAGCTTCCTTTTAGGACCGTTTCATGACTCTCGCTGGGCCAGTTCCTCCCAGCGCGCATAGTGCTCGTTCAGGCGTTGCTCCAGTTCCTGCAGCCGACGCTGGGCGTCGGCGATCTCGTCCTGGGGGCGCTTGTAAAAGTCCGGGTCGGACAGTTCGGTCTGAACCTCGCCCAGCGTCGCCTCCAGGGTTTCAATTTGCTCGGGCAGCGCCTGCAGTTCCAGCTCTTCCTTGTAGGAGAGCTTGCGGCCGCCGCTGTCCTTGGCTTTCGGTTTCGGTTTGCTGGACGGCGCGGCGAGCTTGCCGGTTTTGACGTCGTCGCCCCGGTTCGGTTCCGGGCGCTGGCGCAGCCAGTCCTGGTAGCCGCCCACATAGGCGTTGGGGTCGCCGCCCTCGAACACCAGGGTGGAGGTCACCACATTGTCGATGAATTCCCGGTCATGGCTGACCAGCAGCAGGGTGCCCTGGTAGTTGACCAGCTGCTCTTCCAGCAGCTCCAGGGTTTCCACGTCCAGGTCGTTGGTGGGCTCGTCGAGCACCAGCAGGTTGAACGGCTTGGTGAACAGCTTGGCCAGCAGCAGCCGATTGCGTTCGCCGCCGGACAGCGAGCGCACCGGCTGGCGGGCGCGCGCCGGCTCGAACAGGAAGTCCTGCAGATAGCCCATCACGTGCTTCTTGCGGCCGTTGATCTCGACCACGTCGGAGCCTTCCGCCAGGTTGTCGAGCACGCTTTTGTTGCTGTCCAGGGTGTCGCGCATCTGATCGAAGTAGGCCACCTGGAGCTGGGTGCCGTGTTTGACGGTGCCCGCGTCCGGGGTCAGCCGGTCCAGCAGCAGGCGGATCAGCGTCGACTTGCCGCAGCCGTTGGGGCCGAGGATGCCGACCCGGTCGCCGCGCAGCAGGGTGATGGAGAAATCCCGCAGCAGCGGCAGGCCGTCGATGGCGTAGCGCAGATGCTCTGCTTCGATCACCACCTTGCCGGAGTTGTCGCCTTGCTGGATTTCCAGGCCGGCGGTGCCCTGGCGGTTACGGCGCCGGGCGTAGTCCTCGCGCATGCTTTTCAGGGCGCGCACCCGGCCTTCGTTACGGGTGCGGCGCGCCTTGATGCCCTGGCGGATCCAGCGCTCTTCCTGGCTGAGCTTCTTGTCGAACTCGGCGTTGGCGCGCTCTTCGTTTTCCAGGGCCGCCTGCTTGCCGGCCAGGTACTTGTCGTAATCGCCGGGCCAGCTGGTCAGTTTGCCGCGGTCCAGCTCGATAATGCGGGTGGCCAGGGAGCGGATGAAGGCGCGGTCGTGGGAGATGAACACCAGGGTGGCGGAGTAGCCCTTGAGGAAGGTTTCCAGCCAGCGGATCGCGTCCAGGTCCAGGTGGTTGGTGGGCTCGTCCAGCAGCAGGATGTCCGGTTCCTGGACCAGCGCCCGGGCCAGCAGCACACGGCGCTTCATGCCGCCGGACAGGCCGGCGAAGTTCTGTTCGCCGTTCAGGTTGAGCTTGGAGAGCACCGTGTCCACGCGCTGGAACAGCTGCCAGGCGCCGCGCGCCTCGATCTCATTGTTGAGGGTCTCGAAGCGGGCCAGGTTCTCATCCATGCGCTCCGCCTGGTCCGGATCGCCCAGGGCGCGGCTCAGGTGGTCGTGCTCGTTAAGCAGCGTGCCCAGCTCGCCCAGGCCCTCGGCGACCATGTCGTGCACGCTGTGGTCCTGGTCCTCGGGCACTTCCTGTTCCAGGCGCGAGATCATCAGGTTCTGGGTGCTCTCGATCTGGCCGTCGTCGGCCTGCACCTCGCCGGCCAGGAACTTGAGCAGGGTGGACTTGCCGGAGCCGTTGCGGCCCACCAGACAGAGCCGCTCGCCGGCTTCGATGGTGAGGTCGACATTGTCGAGCAGAGGCTGCTCGCCGAAGTGCAGTTGAATCTGTCGCAGCGTGATCAGGGACATGAAAGCGCGTCGTGTTGAAATGAGGCGGCGAGTGTAACATTTACACTATGGCAATTATCGGATTTCGGCCCGCTGATCTCAGCGGTCCCCGCCATCGTCGTCGCGGCCGCGTTCGCCGTCGTGATAGTGGGTTCTGGTCTCTCCATAATGCCCCCGGGTGTCTCCGTGGCGGCCGTTGTTGCCGCTGTCGAACAGGAGACCGTCGGCGGCGGACCTCAGGTGGACGTCAAGCTGGTTGAAGGCGATTTCCACGCCGTGCTCGCGGGCCAGGGTATCGATGGCGCGGTTCAACTCGTTGGTGGCGAACAGAATATCGCCGATTTCCCCGAGATAGACGCGCAACTCGTGATCGAGAGTGCTGGCGCCGAACGCCATGAACAGAATCAGCGGTTCCGGATCCTGCAGCACCCGGGGGTTGTCGGCCGCCGCTTTGGCCAGGACATCGTGGCAAGCCTGCAGGTCGGACCCGTAGGCGAACCCCACTTTAAGGGTGACGCGGGTGACGGTATCGGTGAGAGACCAGTTGATAAGCCGTTCGGTGACGAACGCCTTATTGGGGATGATGATTTCCTTGCGGTCGAAATCGATGATGGTGGTGGCGCGGATGCGGATACGGCTGACGGTGCCCGACAGCTCGCCGATGGTGATCACGTCACCGATGCGCACCGGCCGCTCGAACAAAATGATGATGCCGGAGATAAAGTTGGCGAAGATCTCCTGCAAGCCGAAGCCCAGCCCCACACCCAGCGCCGCGACGAGCCACTGCATCTTGCTCCAGGACAAGCCGAGCGAGCCCAGGGTGATCATCACGCCGATCATGACGATGACATAGGACAACAGGGTGGTGATCGCGTAGCTGGAGCCCTGCTTGAGGCTCAGCCGTGACAGCAGCAGCACTTCCAGCAGGCCGGGCAGGTTGCCGACCAGCACGAAGGTACCGATGCCGATGGCCAGCGCGGTGATCACATCGCCCAGGCTGATCGGCGAGGTGGTGGCGTTGGCGCCGCTGCCCTCGGTGCTTTCCCAGAGCACAATGGTGTTGGTGTAGGAGAACGCATTGATCACGTCCGCCCATACCCAGTAGAGCAGCACGCCGAACAGCACCACCAGGCCCAGGCGCACCAGCCGCAGCGATTGCTGGTTGACCTGCTGCAGATCCATTTGCGGCTCCTCGACTTCCACCCCTTCCACGTTTTCCTTGGGTTCCGCTTCGCGCTCCGCCACCGCCCGTTTATAGGCCAGCCGCTGGGCGGCCACCGCCAGGCCGCGCACCGCGGTGGCGTCGATAAGGATCACCAGCAGGGCAAGATAGAAAGTGTCGATCAGGCGGCCGGACAGGCGCACCGAGGTGAAGTAGTAGCCGGCCACGATCAACGCCACCAGCACCAGCGGCGCGCCGGCGCTGATCAAGGTGGTCACCGAGCGCAGGGTGCGCGAATAATGCTGGATCGGGTAGGCCAGCGCGGTGCGCGCCAGCATTACGCTGATCACCGCCAGCCCGGCCACCATGGTGACCAGGCCGATACGGTCGTTGCTCAACTGCGCCGGCCACTCCTCGCCGAAGGCGATCACCAGCGTCATCGGCACCATGGTCAGGCCGATGATCAGCAGGCGCCGGCGCAGTTGCCGGTTATTGTCCTCGGTCCAGCGGAAATGGCGCTGGGCGATGCCGTTGCGCGATAGCAGCCGGTAGCACAGCTCGAACACCAGCCAGATCAGGGCGATCTTGGCCAGCGCCGCGCCCAGCACCGTGCTCAGGGTGCCGGGCTGCACCCACAGCCCCCAGCCCAGCAGGCTCAGCACCAGCGGCCCGGGCACGCAGAGCAGCGTCGTGTAGATGATCGCCAGGGGCGTGTGGCGCTGGCTGTCCCGTTTCAGAAAGCCGATATCGCCGTTCAGCGACTTGATCCGTTTACGCAGGCGCGGGCGCACCAGCCACAGGGCGCCGGCCAGCACCAGCGGCAGAAACAGCCATTGCCACTTGCTTTGCAGAATGTCGGTGGCGTTGGTGACCATGCGCCGCCACGGCATGGTGTTGATCTGGTCCGCCACCTGGCCGGGGAACTCGGCGAACCAGGCCAGGGACAGCGGCTGGGTGCTGGGCATCCAGAAGGTCTGTTCGGAGATGATGTCGTGCAGATTGCGGGTCAGCTTGTCCAGTTGCTCCTGGGACAGATTCAGGCGCACCAGGATATTGAGCTTGCGGCCCAGCTCCTGGTCGAGCTGATTGAGCAGGTCCACCCGGTTGTCGATCAGGCGTTGCAGGCCGTCGCGCAGTTGCGCTTTTTGCTGATCGTCCAGGCCGCTGTCCTCGGGCAGCTTGAGATCCCGGTTTTCCAGTTCCTGCAGGGTCTGGCGGATGTCGAACTGGGCCAGGCGCGCCTCGGTGATCTGTTTGTCCAGGCCTTCCCGGGGCGTGAACTGCGGCAGGCTTTTCTGCTGCTCGTAAAGAATGCGCGACAACAGCAGGCTGCCGTCGAGCATCTCGATCTGATCGTTGACGGTGCTGGAGAGCGAACGGGCGCGGTCCAGCTGGGTCTCCGCGTTGATCACCTCGCGGATCAGGTTGTTCACGTCGCTGGCGGTGTCCTTGAGCTGGTCACGCACCGCCTCGTTGCGCTGCCGCGCGGTGTCCAGCAGTGGATGACTCACCAGGCTTTCCGGCAGGTCGAGCTGGTCGTCGCCGATTTCCGCGCTGAGCGACTCGCCGCGGCGCTCGTTGATCATCGGCTGCAGGACGTCCAGCCGCGTCTGAATCACCTCGGTCTGCGCTTCCAGCACCCGTTTGCGCAGGCGGGCCAGCTCTTCCAGGGTGCTGGCCACGGACAGCTCCTGGTTGCGCAGTTCAATACGCGTTTCCAGCGCCGCCAGTTCCGTGCGCAGCCGGGTGGTTTCGGCCTCGGAGAGGGTATCGTTTTCCTGGTTCAGACGCCGGCGGATTTCGTCGGTGCGGGCCAGGCTGTCGCTGATCGTGTTCTGGGCACGCTCGGGCAGGGTTTGCGCGCGGGTCAGCTCGCCGCTCACCTTGGCCAGGGTTTGCTGGTTTTCTTCCAGCGCTTCCAGTTGCTGGCCGAGTTCTTCCACAAGCGCGGCAAGGGACAGGCCCTGGTAGCGGGCGCGCCAATCCAGCTCGGCGTCCTGGCGCGCCTTGGCCAGCTGTTCCTGAAGACGGTTGCGGTCCACCGGGGCCTGCCGTCTGCGGTCGGAAAGCGTGTCGATCTGTTCCCGGTTGCTGTCGATCTCGCGGCGTAACGTCAGCGTCTGCTGCAGCTCTTCGCGTTCCGGGTCCTCGTCGGCGGTATCGGAGGCGCCGTCGCCGCCGTCGCCGGATTCGCCACCGTCACCGGAGAGCTGTTTCTCCAGATCGCCGATGCCGGGCAGTGAGAACGCACCGGTCTGCGCCTGGGCCGCCGCCATCGGCAGCAACGCGAGCAACAGAGCCAGTGGTAACGAACGGAACAGTCTGATCAATACAGCCAACACGGAAAGCGCCTTTGGTTTTTTGCAAGCTTAGCAACGGCCGGGGTCCCGGCATAGCCGCCGCCGTCATTCCGTGATCAGCAGCCCCGCCCGTCGGTGATCTCGGCGACGCTGTCCGCCACGTTGTCGTCCTCCGGCGCCAGTTGCCGGGCGCGGCACACCGCCTCCCGGGCCTGGTCCGGCTGGCCGCTGTCGCGCAGTGCGTAGGCCAGGTTGTTCCAGGCCGGCGCCAGATCCGGGGCGCGCGCCACGGTGGCCCGGTAGGCGCGCAGGGCGGCGTCGGTCCGGCCATCCTGCCAGAGCGCGTTGGCGTAGCCGAAACGCAGCCGGCCATTGTCCGGGAAACGCGCCACGGCGGCTTCCCAATAGGGCAGCGCGCCGGTCTGCATCGGCGCCAGCGCCTGCAACAGCGGTTCCGGTTGCACGCTGTCCGGGAGGTCGCCGGGCGGCAGCAGCACGAAACCCCAGTAGCGGCCCCGGGCCCAAGTGCGCAGGAAGCGGTTCCAGCGGCTTTCCGTGGCCTGGTCGGTGCCGCTGTGCAGGATAATGCGCTCACCGCCGTCGCGGTAGCCGATCACCACCGCATAGTGCCACAACGGCCATTGCGGCAGCGCCAGGTTCTGCAAGACCAGCACCGGGTGGCCGGCCTGCACCTCCTGGATCAACGCCGTCGGCGTGTTGATCGGATAGGCGAGCAGGCCGCGGGCCCGGCCCGCCGCCACCAACTCGATGCCCAGCGCGCCCTGACGCTCCGGCAGCCAGACTTCATCGACCAGTTCGGTCTTGTCGCCGGGTAGCCCGTTCCATTGCAGCATCATGCCCAGGGCGGCGGGGCCGCACTGGTAGGCTTCCTGGGGAATAAAGGGCACGTCCAGCCGCTGCTGCGGGCGCGCGTCGGCCCGTTCCGGCGGCGGAACCGTCTGGCAGGCGGTGAGCAGTAGCAGAAACAGCAAGGCGGCGGCCGGGTGGCCGCCGCGCGGGCAGGCGATCATTTACCCGATCGGATCGATGACGGGGAATACGTCGGTGGCGCCGAGCAGATCCAGCAGCACCAGAATCAGGATAACGGCGAGAATCACACCCACCACGCTACCGCCGGCGGGCATCTGTTCCGCTTTCTGCGCCAGCTGGTTCAGCTCGCGGTCGCTGAGACGACCCAGACGCTTTTCCACGTCGCCGGGGGTGACGCCGTTCTTGGCCAGCACCTTGGCGGCGGCTTCATGGTTCATCAGCCGCATGACTTTGCGTTCGGTGGCGGCCCGCTGCTCGCTGGAAACCATGCCATCGGTCGTGACCATGGCGGCGTGGGCCGCGGGTACGAACAAGCCTTGCGTAAACAACATAACCAGCGCCGTCAGGACGCCTGTAATTTGCTTTTTCATCGACATCGCTCCACTTAAAAAACGTGGCTCAAGGCTAGCACGGCGCGTTCCTGTTCAGGGTTATGCAAGTTAAAGCTTTGTGATCTTTTACACTCATTTCACCAATCACCGCCGCCTTCACGCCGGCCTGTGTCAAAGCCGCCAGGGCGGCGTCGCGCAGGCCCGGATCCACCGAGAACAGCAGGCCGCCACTGGTCTGTGGATCGGTGGCCGCCGCCAGACGCGGATCGTCGTCGGCGATGTCGCCGTGCTCGCAGCGTGTCAGCACCTGGTCGTTGGCCGGCTTCAGGGTGCTCACCACGCCCCGCGCCACCAGCTCTTCGGTGCCCGGCAACAGCGACAGGCCGTCCAGGTCCAGGCGCGCGTCCAGGTTGCTTTGCTCGCACAGCTCCAGCAGGTGGCCGAGCAGGCCGAAGCCGGTGATGTCGGTGCAGGCATTGGGCGCCAGCGGCGCCATGGCGTCCCGGGCCAGGCCGTTGCTGCGCAGCATGCTGTCGAGCGTGGCGTCCAGCCAGGGGCCGCGACTGAGGTCGTGCATCAGGCCGGCCAGTTGAATGCCGGTGCCCAGGGACTTGGTGAGAATCAGCACGTCGCCGGGCCGGGCGCCGCTTTTATGCCACAGGTCCGCCGGCGGCGCGGCGCCGTTGACCGTGAACCCGGCCGCCATCTGCGGCCCTTCGATGGTATGCCCGCCCACCAGGGTGCAGCGGGCCGCGTTCAATTCCTTCAGCGCCCCGGCCATCAGGCGGTGCAGATCGCGGCTTTGCAGGCGGGGATGGTGGCGCGGCATGCAAACCGTGGCCAGGGCGGAGTGGGGCGCCGCGTTCATGGCGAACAGATCGCTGAGGCTGTGCAGCGCGGCGATGCGCCCGAACAGATAGGGCTCGTCCACGAAGGCGGGAAAATAGTCCAGGCTTTGCACCAGCCGCTGGTCCGCCGGCCAGCGAATCACGGCGGCGTCGTCGGCGTGGTCCACGCCCGCCTCGATGTCCTCGCGGATCACCGGGTCGAGCGCCGCCAGGGCCTCGCTTAACGATTGCGCCCCCACCTTGGCGCCGCAGCCGGCGCAGTGCAGGGTGTCGTCCGGGGCGCCGGCCCGGGCGGCGGCGTCCATGCGCGGCAGCCGGCGGTCGAACTTGTCCATGAAGTCCCGGTCCAGCCGGTCCTTCCAGCGCCACACCCAGCCGCCGGCCAGCGCCGGGCCGCCGCCCCGGCTGCCCACGGCGTCACGGCCGCCGGCGGACAGCAGCGACAGGAAACGCCGTTGCGGGCGGTACGGCTCCAGCGGCTGGCCCTGGGCGGCGGCGGCCAGATTGCGCGCCAGGATTTTCGCCTGGCGTACCGCATAAACACCGGCCTTGGGCAGATCGCCGGGAAAGGCGGCGCAGTCGCCGGCGGCGAACACCCGCGCGTCGGCCGGGCTTTGCAGGGTGTCGTTGACGCGCACGAAGCCCTGGTCGTCGCAGGGCAGCCCGCTGTCCGACAGCCAGGAAGCGGCCCGCACGCCGGTGCACCAGAGCAGAAAGTCGTGCGGCAGCTCGCGGTCATCGCTGAGCAGGCGTTGCGCTTGCACTTGCCGCACCGGTGTGTGGCTGTGCAGGGTCACGCCGCGCGCCGCCAGGCGCCGGGTCATGCGGCGGCGCACGCCGGCGGGAAAGCCCGGCAGCAACGCCCCGGCGGTGACCAGGCTGACGCCGGCGCGGTCGCCCAGGGCATGGGCCACCGCCAGCGCCATCTCGGTGCCGCCGGCGCCGCCGCCCACCACGGTGATCGCCGCCGGCCTGTCCCGCTCCGCCAGTTCGTCCCGCAACGCCTGCCAGCGGCGGTGAAAATCCGCCACCGGTTTTACCGCCACCGCGTGTTGCTCGGCGCCGGGCACGGCGGTGAGATTGGGGGTGGCGCCCACGTCCAGGCTCACCAGGTCGTATTCCAGGTGGGTGCCGTCGTCCAGGTAAAGCCGCCGCTGCTCGGGCTTGAGCCGTACCGCGCGGGCGCGGATAAAGCGCGTGCCGGTGGCCTGGCAGAGGCGCTGCAGATCAATGTGCGTCTCTTCCAGACGGTAGTGGCCGGCGACCAGCCCTGGCAGCATGCCGGAATAGGCGCTCAGACTGTCCGGGGAGACCAGGGTCAGACGCAGCCCGGGCACCGGTTTCATGGCCAGCATGCGCAGCGCCAACGCGTGGCTGTGGCCGCCGCCGACCATGATCAGATCCTGGGTGGCGGAAGGGGTCAGCATGCGGTTCTCCTGTCGGTCATGGCGGTGCTTCTCATATCAGTCATTCCACGGGCTGGCCACGGGTGGACAGGCGCAGGCGCCCGCGCAACCAGCGCGAGAAGGCGTCCACGCCCAGATTCAGGCCGACGGTGGCGAGAATCAAAACCAGGGTGCGGTCAAAGCGGAACTCGGCGACGCTGGAATCAATATAAAAACCCAGGGTATGAATGCCCAGGATACCCAGCACCGCGGTCTCGCGCATGATGATCTCCCAGCGGTAGAGCAAAAAGGCGAGAAAGTTCGGGTACAACCGGGGCAGCACCTCGAAGGCGTAGCGGTTGAGCCCCCGGGGGCTGTCGTCGCGCAGGGTCAGCCCTTCGCTGAAACGGGCGGTAAGGTGCGCGATGATCGCCCCGGTGTGCAGGCCCAGGGCGAGGATGCCCGGCAGCATGGACGGGCCCAGCATGATCAGAAAGAAAAACGCCAGGAAGAATTCCGGCGTGGTACGCAACACCACCAGAATGAAATGGCCCAGCCCCCGGCTGACGCGATTGCCGAACAGCGGTGAGCGCAGCGGAAACAGCACCAGCGCCAGCAACGCGGTCAGCAGCAGGGCGGCCAGGCCCAGCACCAGGGTGTGCCAGACCCCGGGGCCGATCTGTTCGGACCACAGCGTGCCCAGCCACACCCACAGCTCGGCGACACCGCCGTCGTTTTTCAGCGGCGCGGGCACCAGGTCCTCGGTGACGAAGCGCACCAGCGTTTGCAGGCTGCCGGTCCACACCGGCGGCGCCCAGATCAGCGCGGCCAGCAGGTAGACCGGCAGCAGCAGCGGGCGCAGCCAGAAGCGCAGAGTCAGAATCAGCAGAAACAGCAGATAAAGCAGCGCCGCGCCTTCGCCGTAATGGCCTTCGCGGAACGCCGTCTCCAGGTGAAAGCCCAGGGTCGGCAGGCCGATAAAGCCGAGGATCGCCGAGGCGCGCAGCGCGCACTCCAGGCGGTAACCGGTGTAGGCCTTGCAGGACGCCCAGATCAGCGGCAGGCGGGCATAGAAAAAGCGGCCCAGGCGGCGCCGGTCGTCGGGCAGGGCAACCGCCGGCGCCGGGTCCGCTTCTTCCAGGAATTCGCCGAACACCTTGGCGAAGATGCCGGCGTAGGGCAGGGCGATGGCGAGCACGCCGGTGAGCGTGGACAGGCCGGTGACCTGCATCAGCAGCAGCCCCCAGAACAGCTCGTGGACGGCGCGCACCGAGGCGGCGCCGGCACGCACCGCCCGGCGGTGCCAGAACAACGCCAGCAAAAAGCCGGCGGCGGCGCCCAGGGCGACGCCCTGGAACGCAAACGCCAGGGTGTTGGCCAGGGCCCGGCCGAGCCCCTCGGTGGCCAGGAAGTCCGGGCGCAGCAGGCCCAGGCCCACGCGCATCATTTCCGCGCCCGGGTCGCCGCGGGTGACCTCCAGATCGGCGCAGGCGAGGGCGATCAGCCCGGCCAGCCCCAGCCAGCCGCTGGCGCGGCGCCAGCCGGCGGCGGTGGTGGTGAAGGTCGGGGCGGGGCGGTTCATGGCAGGTAGAGGCGGTCCAGGTCGGCCAGCGTCAGTGACGCGGAGGGCGCGTCCAGCACCGTCTCGCCATGGCGCAGACCGATCACCCGCTCAAAGCAGGCCAGCGCCAGGGCGCGGTCGTGCATGGCGACCACGGCGCTGTCGTGGCGGCGCAGGGTATCGCGGAGCAGCGCCAGGCCCTGGTGTTCGTCCAAGTTGGAGACCGGCTCGTCGGCCAGCAGCACCGGCCGCTCCGTGAACAGGGCCCGGCCCAGGGCGGTGCGCTGGGCCTGGCCGCCGGACAGCCGGTCGACGCTGGTGAACAGCTTTTCGGCCAGCCCCAGGCTTTCCGCCACGGCGGCGACGCTGTCGCGCTGGGCCGCCGTGGGATGCACCAGCGCGCGCAGATTGCGCCAGGTGCCGAAGCGGTGCAGGCCGCCCATGTAGATGTTGTGGAACACGCTGAGCATGGGCACCAGCGCCTGCTCCTGGGGGCACCAGGCGCATAGCGTTTCCCGCTGGCGCCGCAGCGCCGCCAGCAGGGTGGACTTGCCGCTGCCGGACGGGCCCAGCAGGGCCACGGTTTCGCCGCGCCGGACGGTCAGATCCAGGGCGGGGAATACCGTCTCGCGGCCGTGGCCGAGCCGGGCGGCCCGGAAATGGAACAGGGTCGCCGGCGCCTCGCTAGCGGTCACGGCGCTTTAATCCAGCAGGCCGATGGCTTCGGCGGTGTCTTCGATCGCCTGGTAGTCGTCATTGTCGGCGGGCACGAAGGCGCTGCGCGGGAAGGCCTCGAGCAGCTCCGGATCGTCGATCGCCAGCAGCACCTCGGTGACCTGTTGGCTGAAGCCGTCGCCGAAGCGCTGGTCCAGGTCGCCGCGCACGGTCCAGTGGTAGTCCGGGTAGGCGGGGGTTTCCCAGATCACCCGCACCTTGTCGGTGTCGATGTCGCCGTCCGCCAGGGCCTGGTCCCAGACCTGATAGTTGAGCGCGCCGGTGGCGTAGGCGCCGCTTTCCACCAGCGACAGGGTGCGGCTGTGGTCGCCGCTGAAGCCGACCTTGTCGATCAGTTCCTGGGGCGGCGCGCCGAAGCGTTCGCGGAAGTAGTACTCGGGCATCAGCCGGCCGGAGGTGCTGCCCTTGGAGCCGAAAGTGAACGACGGCTGCTCGGCGAAGGCGTCGGGCAGGCTGTCGCCGGGCTCCAGGCCGGTGCTGCTATTGGCGATGAAATAGGATTTGAAGGCGGTGTCTTCCTGGCCCTGCGCGATGGCTTGCGAGCCGGGCACCAGACGCCGGGCCTGGACCCCGGACAGGCCGCCGAACCAGGCCATCTGCACTTCGTCGTTGCGGAAGGCGGTGACCGCCGCCGGGTAGGACTTCACCGGCACGTATTTCACCGGCACGCCGAGCGCCTCTTCCAGATGCTCGGCCACTTTGCCGAAGCGCTGTTCCAGGCGTGACTCGTCCTGGTCGGGGATCGCGGTGAAGGTGAAGGTTTGCGCCGGTTCGCGGGAATCACAGGCGGCCAGCAGCAGCACGGCGCAGGCCGTGGCCAGAAGGGGTTTGATCATTGTCGGCTCCGTTCAATAGGGAGTTTTACCGGACGTTATTAGGGCCTGTGTGAACAGGCCCTTCACCGCCGCGTGTCCGGCTATCCGCGGTGGCTCAGGTATTCCATCACTTGCGCCCGGCTGCCCTGATAGAGAATCGGGCCGTCCCGGCGTTGTAGCATGTAATCGTACATGGGGTCGTAGTAGCCGCTCAGCAGTTCGCGGATCCACACCCGGTGGCGCTCCACGTCGCCGCCGTGGCGCTGCTGGTCCAGCGCCGCTTCCAATTCGCCGCGCAGATACTGATGGCGGGCGCCGCCCAGCCGTTTGCGGATGCGGTCGAGGGCGGCGAGCAGCGCCTCGGCCAGCCGCTCGAACGCCTGCGCTTCGCCGTAGTGGCGGCTGTATTCGTCCAGCGGTCCGGTGACGTAGTCCTCCAGCGTCACCCGCACGCGGGCTTCCAGCGGTTCGTCGATGACCACGCGCGGCGACTGGCGGATGCGCGCCTGCAGATCGTCCGGCACGTAGCAGCGGCCGATCAGCTTGCCTTCGTCTTCCACCACCACCGGCGCCGGGCCCCGGTGCTGATGCTTGAGCAGGGCGATGGCCAGGCGGTTCTCGAAATCGATCTGGCCGGGTTGGCCCGCCGGTCGGCGGCCGAACGCCGAGCCGCGATGGTGGGCCATCCCTTCCAGATCGATGGCGTCGGTCAGCCGTTCGATAAGACGCGTCTTGCCGCAGCCGGTGCGGCCGCTGAGCACCACCATGGGCAGGTGGCGCAGGTTGTGTTTGAGCCGGTCGAGCAGGAAGCGGCGCATCGCCTTGTAGCCGCCCACCACCAGCGGCACGTGCACGCCGGCCTGGTCCAGCCAGGCCTGGGTGGTGCGGCTGCGCAGGCCGCCACGGAAACAGTACAGATAGCCGTCCGGGTGGGCGCGGCGCCACTCCCGCCAGACCTCCAGGCGGGCGCTCTTCTTGCGACCGCTGACCAGTTCGTTGCCGAGATCAATGGCCGCCTGCTGGCCTTGCTGCTTGTAGCGGATACCCACCCGGTGCCGCTCGTTGTCGTCGAGCAGCGGCAGATTGCTGGCGGTGGGGAAGGCGCCCTTGGCGAATTCCACCGGCGCGCGCACGTCCAGTAAGGGAATGTCGCCGAGAAACAGCCCGGCGTAGTCTCGAGTGTCGTCCATGGCGGGAGATTCTAGCAGCCTGAGCGCGCCCTGGCGCTAGCTGCTGTAAGAGCAGGCTGTGGGAGCGGGCCCGGCCCGCGAAAGGGAGCGAAGCTCCCGGCAGGATCCCAGAGACGCTATTGGTGGTGCGCTTCGAGGTGTCTCTGGCATCCCGCCGGCCGGCTAAAGCCGGCCTTTCGCTTGCGGGGCAAGCTCCTACAATGCTCAGGCCGGGCGCAGCTGGCCGGTGAGGTGCGGTTTGACGCCGTCCTTGGCGACCACGCGGAAATCGAGGCCGCCGTCCTTTTCTTCGCGGGCGAACTTCACCGTGGCCGGAATGAACATCGGCACCTTGAACTGCACCGCCACGGTGAAGGCTTCCTCGGGCAGCTCGTGTTGCAGCTGCCCCAGGGCGCGGGCCTTGGACCACATGCCGTGGGCGATCTGGCGTTTGAAGCCGAACAGCTTGGCGGTCAGCGGGTAGAGGTGGATCGGGTTGCGGTCGCCGGACACGGCGCCGTAACGGCGGCCGGTGTTGCCGGGGACCTTCCATTCAATGGCGTCGGTGACCGGTTCCGGGGTGCCGCGCGAGCCCTTGTCGGCCTTGACGCCGCTGCCGCCGCCGCGGAAGAAGTTCACCGATTCGCTGGCCCAGACCCGTTCGCCGCCGGTGCTGACCACCGTGAAGATGGAAAACTCGTAGCCTTTTTCCACCTGGGTCAGGTTGCCCAGGTAGCATTTGATGTTGAGCTGCTCGCGCTCGGCGATGGGGCGGTACTGGGTGATGCTGTTGCGCACGTGCACCAGGCCCATGGCCGGGAACGGGAAGCCGTCCTCCATCATCAGCGCCATGTGCAGCGGAAAGGCGTGGATGTGCGGGTAGGTGACCGGCAGGCGGCCGTCGTCGCTGAACCCGCAGACCTTGCGGTAGGCGGCCAGGTGCCCGGCGTCCAGGCCCACATCGTTGAGGCGCAGGCCGACATTGGGCAGTTGCGGGTTTTTGCCGGGCTTCACCCGGGCACGCATCACCGCCTTGGCGAAATTGACCGGCATTGCCGGGGCGTGGCGCAGCTCGCGGAAGTTCACGTCACTCATAACAGCGTCCTTGATCTCTCCAATACGGCCGACGCCGCGTGACAACAGCGGCGTCGGCAAATTGGGGACAGTATAGGCAGTGTGAAGAGCGGCCTGGATTGGCCGTATCGCCTGGGGGAGCCCCCGAGCAGGCCTATCAATCCCGGCGGATCAGGTGCGCGGCGGGGTGTCGGAGCGCCACTGGGCCACCCCGAAGTAAATCAGGCGCACCTGTTTCTCCGCCATGATCAGCATCTCGTGCTGGCCGGCGTCGTCGTCTTCGTCCAGCTCCAGCATTTCCTGGGTCAGGGCGACCACGCTGTTGACCACCAGGGACGCCATCATCTGCAGGTCCTCGGCGTTGACCCGCACCAGGAACGGAAAGCGCGCCATATCCATCGCCAGCTCACTGACGAACAAGCGGATTTCACGGCGGATGGCCTGGCGCATGGTGGCCGAGCCGCCGTACAGCTCCTTTGAAACGAACAGGAAATGGGTGCGGTTATTGCGCACGTAGGTGAAGAAGGTCTCCATCGACCCGCGGATCATGCGTTCGTTGGGCAGTTCCTGCTGGCGCACTTCACGCATCATCTGGCGCAGGGTGCGAAAGGACTCGTCCAGCAGGGTCAGGCCCAGGGCGCTCATGTCCGGGAAATGGCGATAAAAGGCGGTGGGCACCACCCCGGCGCGTTTGGTCACTTCACGCAGGCTCAAGGAAGAGAACGGGGCTTTCTTGGCCACCAGATCCAGGGCCGCATCCAAGAGCGCCTGGCGAGTTCGCCCCCTCTTGGGCCGCCGTCCCCGAGTCGGAGTCTCTCTGCTCATGGTTTTTGCTCCCGAGTCATCGTTTTTATTCTCCGCATTTTCGCCATGTTATTGAAAATCCCCGGCCGGATACAGACAACTGGTTGATTTTACTGTGTAAAAAAGTATAAGTGTACATGTGTTGACATTGGTGCCCCGCTTCGGTACAAAGTGCACAACTGTACACAAACGGGAGTTGGCATGAACGTCATCACCGCTTCAAATTCACAATCCGGTACTCCGGGCCTGATCCGTCGTCTCGGCAAGGCGCTCAGCACGCCGTTCGACCCGGAGGACTATCTGGCCCTGTTCGATCCGCTGCAGTCCGCCCGCGAAATACGCGCCCGGGTGATCGGCGTGCAGCGCGAGAGTGACCAGGCGGTGACCCTGACCCTGCAACCCAACCGCCTTTGGAAAGGCCACCGCGCCGGTCAGCATGTTCTGCTGGGCGTGGAGATCGAAGGCGTGCGGCATCAACGCTGCTTCTCCCTGTCCTCGGCCCCCGGCGGCGCGCCCACCATCAGCGTGAAGCGCCAGGGCCGGGGCGGCGTCAGCGACCATCTGGTCAACCGTTGCCGGGAGGGCGACCTGCTCACCCTGGCCGAACCGGCCGGCGAATTCGTGCTGCCGGACCCGGTGCCGGAGCGCCTTCTGATGGTCACCGCGGGCTCCGGGATTACACCTGTTCACGGTATCGTGAAGTCCCTGCTCGCGTCCAACTTCGACGGCAAAGTGACCTGGGTGCACTTCGAACGCCGCTACCGGGACCTGATGCTGAGCGACTCCCTGGCGCAATTGCGCCGCGATCCGCGCCTCGACCTGCGTCTCGTCCTCAGCGGCGACAGCCCGCGCGACGGCGACCAGGCCGGCCGTCTGGATGAACACTGGCTCACGGATAACATCGCCGATGCCGCCGCGCACACCGTTTTCACCTGCGGGCCGGCCGGCTTTCTCGACACGGTGATGGATTGGCACGGCGAACACGGCCGCGCGCCGCTGTTCCATGAGCGTTTCAGAGCGGCGCCGGTGATGGCCGGCGAAGGCGGGCGGTTGCACTTCTCGCGCACCGGCGGCCAGGCCGAGGCCGCCGCCGGGGTGTCGCTGCTGGAAGCGGCGGAGCAGGCCGGCCTCAAGCCCAAGCACGGTTGCCGCATGGGCATCTGCCACACCTGCAAGTGCAAGGTGAGCAAGGGCCGGGTGCGCGACCTGCAGAGCGGCGAAAGCCGCGAGTTGAACGGCCATGAAGTTCGTATTTGTGTCCACGCCGCCGAGGGCGACGTGGAACTGGATCTCTAAGGAGGCACGCTATGAATGCCAAAGTAGATCATTTCGACCCCATCGTATTCGAACGCCCGGGCGTGACGCTGACGCGCTCCCAGGTGGACGCCTTCGGCCGCGAAATCGACGCCCTGCGTGAAGAGATCATGGCGGATCTGGGCGAGCAGGACGCGCGCTACATCCGCCGTCTGGTGCGCACCCAGAAAGGCATGGAACTGGCCGGCCGCGGCCTGCTGTTCCTGGGCGTGCTGCCGCCGGCCTGGCTGGCCGGCACCGCGCTGCTGTCGGTGTCCAAGATTCTGGAAAACATGGAAATCGGCCACAACGTGATGCACGCCCAGTGGGACTGGCTGGGTGACCCGGCGCTGGATTCCTCCACCTACGACTGGGACAACACCTGCCCGGCGGAGCAGTGGAAGCATTCGCACAACTACATGCACCACACCTTCACCAACGTGGTCGGCAAGGACCGGGATGTGGGCTACGGCATCATGCGCATGTCCGAAGAGCAGCGCTGGAACCCGGCCTACCTGTTCCAGCCCGCCTATAACTGGGTGCTGGCCTCGTTGTTCCAGTGGGGCGTGGCGTTCCACGACCTGGAAGTGGAGCGCGTGCTCAAGGGCGAGAAAAGCTTCGCTGAATACCGCGCGCAGCGCCGCAAGATCATGAAGAAGGTGCGCAAGCAGGTGGGCAAGGACTATCTGCTGTTCCCGCTGCTGGCCGGCCCGTTCGCCCCCTGGGTGCTGGCGGGCAACGCCACCGCCAACCTGACCCGCAACCTGTGGTCGTACCTGATCATTTTCTGCGGCCACTTCACCGAGCACGCGGAAATGTTCAGCGAGGCGGAAATCGAGAACGAGACCCGCGGCCAGTGGTACCTGCGCCAGCTGCTGGGCTCCTCCAACCTGGAAGGCGGCCCGCTGTTCCACATCATGTCCGGCAACCTCAGCCACCAGATCGAGCACCACCTGTTCCCGGACATGCCGTCCAACCGCTACAAGCAGGTGGCGCCCAAGGTGCGCGAGATCGCCGAGCGCTATGGTCTGCACTACAACAGCGGCCGTCTGAGCCGCCAGTTCGGCACCGTGCTCAAGCGGATTAACCGCCTGGCGCTGCCGTCCCGGCGCAAGCCGAAAAACGCCACGGTGTGAAGCGGTTCCGGGTCCCCGGACGGTGTGCTAGTCTCACCACTTGGTATTTACCGTTTGGGGAAGTCGCAACAGGATGGCAGAACTGACCGATTCCGGCGTGCTTCTGCGCATGGCCTACCGGGCCATGCTCAACGCCGGCATTGATGCCGACGCGGTACTGGCCGAGCTGGGCCTGGACCCGTCCATATTGAACGTGCCGGATCTGCGCACGCCCCACGATGGCCAGGAATGGTTCTGGGAGGCGTTGGCGAAGGTCTCCAACGACGAGCATGTGGGCCTGCATCTGGGCAAGCACATGCCCGTCTACAAGGGCCAGGTGCTGGAGTATCTGTTTCTCTCCAGCCCCACCTTCGGCGAGGGCCTGCACCGCGCGCTCAGCTACCAGCGGCTGCTCTCCGACGCGGCACGGGCCGAACTGTTCGAAGAGGGCGAGCGGGTCTTCCTGCGTCAGCCGTTCTGGGGCCGCCGCCTGGCGCACCTCAACGAATGCGTGATGATGGGGCTGATCAAGTTCTTCCGCTTCGTCACCGACGACGCCTTCGAGCCCCTGGAAGTCCACTTCGGCCACGAACACCACGCCGACAAGGCCGAATACGAGCGCGCCTTCGGCTGCCCGGTGAAATTCGGCATGCCGTCCGTGGGCGTCTATTTCGACTCCCGCCTGATGGCGCTGCCCTCCGCCCACCACGAGCCGGAGTTGCTGCGTCTGCACGAGCAGCTCGCCAGCGAGCAGGTGGCGCGCCTGGAGAAGCAGGACCTGGTGGCCCAGGTCAACCGGCTGATCGCCGAGCTGCTGGAATCCGGCCACGCCAACCTGGAAGAAGTGGCCGAGCGCCTGGGCATCAAAGCCCGCCAGCTGCGCACCCGGCTCGCCGACGCCGGCACCAACTTCAACCAGTTGGTGGCCGACTACCGCTGCAAGCTGGCCAAGCGCCTGCTCGCCGGCACCGACGAGTCCATCGACGAGATCGTCTACCTCACCGGCTTCTCCGAGCCTTCCACCTTCTACCGCGCCTTCAAGCGCTGGGTGGGCATGACCCCCATCGAGTACCGCAAGCTCAAGGCCGAAGAAGACGCCGCCGAAGCCGCCGCCAAACTCTGATTCTTGCTGGAGCGGGCTGTGGGAGCGGGCCCTGCCCGCGAAAGGCAAGCGGAGCTTGCCGGCAGGATTCCAGAGACCTGGTTCTTCAGGTATTCGGTGCTCCGTATCCGAGACGCGGGGCAATGGTGGTGCCTTCCGGGACCGCTCAAGCCATCCATGGCCGCTGTTAGTTTGGCCCTCCCTGGCCAAACAGCTCCCTCCAGGCACCACCATTGCCCCGCTCACTAGGCAGCGGAACCGCCACGGGTCAGATCCACCCTTTCAGAGAGGTGCCAGGACCTTTCAATTTCCAAAGGAGCACCCGGTCCCGGTGCGGCCTCTCTGGAGAGAAAAGTTTCTGGCATCCTGCCGGGAGCTTCGCTCCCTTTCGCGGGCGGGGCCCGCTCCCACAAGGCCCGATATCACCAAACCAGCTTCGTAGAAAGGTGAGGCGTCAGCGATAACCCGGAGCGGTGGAATCTTCCACTGGAGCGGGTCTGTGTTCTGCCCTTCCGGGACCCTGGAGAACAGGACGTTCGACAGGGAGCGTACAGGGACGTATTCACAGCGTTCCCGGAAGGGCAGAACACAGACCCGCGATCCCGGCTGGAGGATGCTCACTTCCTGGAGGTCCCACCTCCAAGAAGCCTCAACCCGTTATCGGCGGCTGTCGTCGGGCTCGTCGGCTTCACCCTCGATGGTGACGCCGGGGCGCTCGCCGGGGCCGGGCCGGTGGGCGGGGTCATTGGCGGGGCCGGGTCCGGACTGGCCGGGCCGCGATCCGCCGGGATAGACGGTGCGGCTCTGGTAGAAGAAGGCGCCGCCGCCCGGGCCGCCCCGGGTGGCGAAGGTCTGCAGCGTGCCCTTGCGGATCAGATAATCCGCCATGGCGCGCCGTGAAAACGGCAGCAGCAGGGCGAAGCCCAGGGCGTCGGTGATAAACCCGGGGGTGATCAGGAAGGCGCCGCCGAGCAGCAGCATCATGCCTTCGGCCAGCTCCCGGCCGGGCATTTCACCCTGGTTCATGCGCTGGTTAAGCCGTTGCCAGGTCTGCAGGCCCTGACTGCGGAACAGGGCGGTGCCCAGCAGGGCGGTGACCACCACCATCAGAATGGTGATCGGCCAGCCGATAAAGTCCGCCACGGCGGCCAGTACCATGACCTCCACCAGGGCGAGCACGAAAATGGTCAGGAAAACGCGACCGAAACCCATCGAAACCTCGGAAATTCATTGCGGCGAGTGAGCGCCGTTCAAGGTTAGATGGCGGTGGGGAAGGGGAGTTTCAAGTCGAAAAGGAGGTGGGAGCGGGCGGGCCCGCTCCCACAAGCTTTCTACGCCAGGCCGATCAGGCGCCCAGCATCATCTGGCCGCAGACGCGCACCACGTTGCCGGTGAGGCCCTGGGAGGCGGGGCTGGCGAAGAACGAGATGGTTTCCGCCACGTCCACCGGCTGGCCGCCCTGGCTCATGGCGTTCATGCGCCGGCCGGCTTCGCGGATGGTGAAGGGGATGGCGGCGGTCATCTGCGTTTCGATGAAGCCCGGCGCCACCGCGTTCACGGTGATGCCCTTGTCCGCGTACTCCTCGGAGTAGGTGTCGATCATGCCGATCACCGCGGCCTTGGAGGTGCCGTAGTTGGTCTGGCCCAGGTTGCCGGCGATGCCGGCGATGGAGCTGATCGACACGATGCGACCGCCTTCGCCCATGGCGCCGTCGGCCACCAGTTGCTCGTTGATGCGCAGCTGGCTGGCGATGTTGATGTTCATCACCATGTCCCAGTGGCCCTCGGGCATGTTGCCGAGCATCTTGTCGCGGGTGACGCCGGCGTTGTGCACCAGGATATCCAGGCCGCCCATTTTCTTGGCGGCGTCGGCGATCACGCGCGGCGCGTCGTCGGCGGTGATGTCCAGTTCCAGGCTCTGGCCGCCGATTTCCTCGGCCACCTTGTTCAGGTCTTCGGCCATCGGCGGGATGTCCAGCACCGTGACTTCGGCGCCGTCGCGGGCCAGCACTCGGGCGATGGACGCGCCGATGCCGCGCGAGCCGCCGGTGACCAGGGCTTTTTTGCCGGCCAGCGGCTTGTCCCAGTCAAAGCTTTGCGCGTCGAAGCCGGCGGGGCCCACGCGCACCACCTGCGCCGACACATAGGCGGATTTCGGCGACAGGAAGAAGTGCAGCGGCGAGGCCAGCTGACTTTCCGCGCCGGCTTCGCAGTACACCAGCTGTACCGTGGCGCCGCGTTTGATTTCCTTGCCCACCGAGCGGGTGAAGCCTTCCAGGCCGCGCTGGGCGACGCGGGCGGCGCCGCTCAGGGTTTCCGGGGTACGCCCGATGACGATCACACGGCCGCATTTATCCAGTTTTTTGATCACCGGCTGGAAGAATTCCCACAGCGCTTTGAGGTCATCCGGGCTTTCGATGCCGGTGGCGTCGAAGACCAGCGCTTTGAATTTGCTGTCGTCTTCGCGGGTGGCGGTGTAGTTGTCGGTGTTGAGGCCGGCCGCCGCCGCCTGCTTTTGCAGGTCGTTGGCGTTGCGGGTGTTGGCGAGTACCGCGGGTTTCGCCTCCGGGGCGCCCTTGAGCGTGGCGAACACCGTGTCCACGGCGCTGGATCCGGGCGCGGCACCCACCAGCACGCCACCGCTGATAAAGGATTTCTGGCCGGGCTGCCAGCGTTCGAGAATCACCGGGATGGGCAGATTAATGGCGCTGAAAACGGCCTTGCCCATGGGGGAGTTGGCAATTGCCTGATAGGTATCGCTCATGGTCGTGTCCTTTGCCGAGCATTCGTAGGGGGCGTATTGAAGCACCCGTGTGTGAAGGGTGTATTGACCGGCACGGGAAGGCCGGGAGGCGCCGAAGCCAATGAGGCCCGCCCGTTGGGCGATAGACTGCGCTCATCTGTTAACCTGGGCACTCGGGCCGGCCACTCCGGCCTCCCCGACGCCACTGTGGAGGAATTACTATGCTGGCAGGCGACAACGTACGCAAGGTGGCCATTGTGGGCGGCAACCGCATTCCCTTTGCCCGCTCCAATACCGCTTATTTCGAGGTCGACAACCAGGAAATGCTGACCGCCGCGCTCAACGGCCTGGTGGATCGTTTCAAACTCCACGGCGAGCGCATGGGTGAAGTGGCCGCCGGCGCCGTGATGAAGCACGCCAAGGACTTCAACCTGGTGCGCGAGTGCGTGCTGGGCTCCAAGCTGGCGCCGGAAACCCCCGCCTACGACCTGCAGCAGGCCTGCGGCACCGGCCTGGAAGCGGCCATCCTGGTGGCCAACAAGATCGCCCTCGGCCAGGTGGACTGCGCCGTGGCCGGTGGCGTGGACACCACCTCCGACGCGCCCCTGGGCGTCAACGAGCAGGCCCGCAAGATCTTCATGGAGATCAACCGCGCCAAGAGCAACGGTGACAAGCTCAAGCAGGCGGTCAAGCTGCTCAACCCCAAGCTGATGATCCCGGACATCCCCAAGAACGGCGAGCCGCGCACCGGCCTGTCCATGGGCGAGCACCAGGCGATCACCGCCGCCGAGTGGGGCATTTCCCGTGAAGCCCAGGACGAGCTGGCCTGGCGCTCACACCAGAACCTGGCGAAATCCTATGAAGAGGGCTGGCAGGGCGACCTGATGACCCCGTTCCACGGTCTCGAGCGCGACAACAACATGCGCGGCGACTCCACCATCGAGAAACTGAGCACCCTGAAGCCGGTGTTCGGTGGTTCCGAAGGCACCATGACCGCCGCCAACTCCACCCCGCTCACCGACGGCGCCTCCACCGTGCTGCTGGCGTCCGAGGACTGGGCCCAGGAACGCGGGCTGCCGGTGCAGGCCTACCTGACCCACTGCGAAGTGGCGGCGGTGGACTTCATCGGCAAGAAAGAAGGCCTGCTGATGGCGCCGGCGTATGCCGTGCCGCGCATGCTCGACCGCGCCGGCCTGACCCTGCAGGACTTCGATTTCTACGAAATCCACGAAGCCTTCGCCTCCCAGGTGCTCACCACCCTGAAAGCCTGGAACGACGAAACCTTCTGCAAGGAACGTCTGGGCCGTGACAAGCCGCTGGGCGAAATCGACATGACCAAGCTCAACGTCAAGGGCTCGTCCCTGGCGGCCGGCCACCCGTTCGCCGCCACCGGCGCGCGCATCCTGGCCAACGCCGCCAAGCTGCTCAACGAGAAGGGCTCAGGCCGCTGCCTGATCTCCATCTGCGCCGCCGGCGGCCAGGGCGTCGTCGCCATCGTCGAGAAGTAACCACTGCCGATGCAGGACCGGGCCTGTGCGAGCGGGCCCTGTGGGAGCGGGCCCAGCCCGCGAAAGGCAAGCAGCGCTTGCCGGCAGGATGCCAGAGAGGTCTCTAACGGTAGCTCCGACAGCCTCTCTGGAATCCCGCCGGGCGACGTAGTCGCCCTTTCGCTTGCAGGCAAGCTCCTACAAATTCAAGCTTTCCGCATCAAGCCTTCCTGACACACCGAAGCCACCAGTTCCCCGGCCCGATTGAACACCTGCCCGCGATTGAAACCCCGCGCGCCGGTGGCGATCGGGCTCTCCATGTCGTAGAACAGCCAGTCGTCCAGCCGCACCGGCCGATGGAACCACAGCGTATGGTCCAGGCTCGCCACCTGCATATCCCGGTCCAGGAAGGTGATGCCGTGGGGCAGCAGGGCGGTGCCCATCAGGCTGTGGTCGGACACATAGGCGAGCAGCGCCTGGTGGATCAGCGGGTCGTCGCCGGCCTCGCCGGCGGCGCGCAGCCACACCTGGCGGATCGGCTCCGCCTTCTCCGGGCGCAGCGGGTGGCGCCGGGTCACCGGGCGGATTTCCACCGGCTTGCGGCGCAGCAGGGCGGCGCGGAAATTCTCGGAAATGTCCTCGTCCTTCAGGAAGTCGGCGGTGACGGTCTGCTCGTCGGGCAGGCCTTCCGGGTCCGGCGCGCTGTGACCGGCGGTCTGGTGGGCCGGGCCGTCCTCGGCATTGTGAAAGGAGGCGGCGAAATCGAAGATCGGGCGGCCGCGCTGCTCCGCCACCACCCGGCGGGTGCTGAAGGTGCCGCCGTCACGGATGCGCTCCACCCGGTAGAGCACCGGTTCCCGGGCATCGCCGGGACGCAGGAAGTACGCCTGCAGGGAGTGCGCGGTGCGCGCGGGCACGGTGCGTGCCGCCGCCACCAGCGCCTGGGCGATCACCTGGCCGCCGAAAATTCGGGGTCCGACAATGTTGCGGCTCTCGCCCTGGAACAGGTCGTCATCCAGAGGGGTGAGGTCGAGCAGGGCGAGGAGGTCGGAAAGATCGGTGTCCATGGAGCGTCCTTTTGTTTCAACCGCGCGGGTTCACCCACGTGTTTTTCGAATAATGGAAGTCAATTTTAAAAAGCATAAGTTGGCCCTAGACGCGCCGTTTTGCAAGCACGCCTGCGGCCCCGGGTCTCCGCCCGGGTCCTTGCGCGCGCTTTAAGGTTGCGTTAAGGCGGGCTTCAGGGAGAATTAAGCTGGCCGGCGTAGAGTCACTCCCGTACCCAACGCAATGAGGACAAAGGAGAGACTCATGAACGCCATCAAAAAGACTTTGCTCGCCACCCTGATCGGCTTTGCCGGCACCACCACCCTGGTGCACGCGGACGACGTGGGCCCGGACCGGGCGATGAAACTGGTGCAGGACGGTAAGATCCTGTCGTTCGAAAAGCTCAACGAAGCGGCCCTGGCCAAGCATCCCGAGGCCACCGTGGAAGACACCGAGCTGGAAGACGAATACGGCCGCCTGATCTATCAGGTTGATCTGCGCGACGCCCAGGGCCAGGAATGGGACCTGGAGCTGGACGCCACCAGTGGTGAAATCCTGCGCGAGGAGCGTGACGACTAATGCGTGTGTTACTCGGAGGGGCGGCCCTGGTCGCCCTTTCCTTGGCTTGGGCGACCTCCGCCCTGGCGCTGGATGTGGATCAGGACGAGGCCCTGCGGCTGCGGCAAAGCGGGGAGGTGTTGTCGTTCCAGGCGATCCTCCGCCAGGCGGATGAGCGCTACCCCGGCGCCCGTCTGCTGGAAGCGGAGCTGGACGACGACGATGGTGAATTTATCTATGAAATCGAGCTGCTGACCGGCGACGGCGTGGTCCGCGAGCTGGAAATCGACGCCCGCACCGGGCGTGTTCTCGAAGACGAAGTGGACGACTGATGCGCCTGCTGCTGGTGGAAGACACCGTCGCCCTGGCCGACCAGCTGCTGCCGCTGCTGCGCGATCATGGCTACGCGGTGGACTGGCTGGCGGACGGCCGCGACGCCCTGGTGCGTGCCCACGACGATGATTTCGACCTGGTGATTCTGGACCTGGGGCTGCCCGGCCTGGACGGCCTGGAAGTGCTGCGGCGCTGGCGGGAACAGGGCCTGAGCATGCCGGTGCTGATTCTCACCGCCCGCGACAGCTGGGCGGAGCGCGTCGACGGCCTGCGCGCCGGCGCCGACGACTACCTCACCAAACCCTTCCACCCGGAGGAGCTGCTGCTGCGGGTGCAGGCGGTGCTGCGGCGCAGCCACGGCAGCGCCAACCAGAGCCGCCTGCGCGCCTGCGGGGTGGAGCTGGACGAAGAGCGCCAGAGCGCCTGGCTGGACCAGGAGGAGGTTGAACTGACCGGCGCGGAATTCCGCATGCTGCGTTACTTCATGCTCAACCCGGGCCGGCTGTTGTCGAAGATCGCGCTCAGCGAGCACCTCTACGACGGCGAGCGCGAGCGCGATTCCAACGTGGTGGAAGTGCACATCAACCGCCTGCGCCGCAAGCTCGGCGGTCAGGTGATCCAGACCCGGCGCGGCCAGGGCTATTTGTTCACGGGGCGCGGCTGAATGCGCTCCATCGGCGCGCGCCTGGGAATCAGCCTGTTCGTCAGCCTGCTGCTGGCCGGCGTGCTGGTGGGGCAGGGCGCGCTCTGGTGGCTGGAGCGCGAACAGCGCCGGATCAGCGCCGGCCAGCTGCGCGACGAGGCCGCCAGCGTACTGGCCGCCATGGTGCCCGGCCCGGACGGGCTGGTGCTGGAACAGGAAATGCTCGACCCGGCCTACCGGCGCCCGCTGTCCGGCCGCTATTTCGTGGTGCTGATCGACGGCCAGCGCTGGCGCTCCCGGTCGCTGTGGGACGCCCGTTTGCCGCTGCCGGAAAACCCGGGCATGGACACCGAACTGCTGCCCGGGCCGCACGGCCAGAGCCTGCTGCGCTACCGCACCCGTTTCCGGCGCGACGGCCAGGACCTCACCGTGGTGGTGGCCCAGGACTACGCCCCGCAACAGGCCAGTTTCCGCGATACCCGCACCGCCGCCCTGCTGGCCTGGGTGCTGGTGCTGGCGGCCCTGGCCCTGGTCCAGCAATGGCTGATCCGCCGCGGCCTCAAGCCGCTCAACGCGGCGCGCCGGCAGATCGAACAGCTGCGCGGCGGCCAGCGCGCCGAGCTGGACCAGGAGGTGGCCCGGGAACTGCGCCCGCTGGTCACCGAGATCAACCGCCTGCAGCGGCACATGGAGCAGCAGTTGGACCGCTCCCGTCACGCCCTGGGCGACCTGGGGCACGCCCTCAAGACGCCGCTGGCGGTGCTGCGCAACCGCTGCGACACGGAACTGCGCCAGCGCGCCCCGGAACTGCATGCCCTGCTGCTGGCGCAACTGGACCACATCGAAGCCAATGTGCGCCGCGCCCTGGGCCGCGCCCGCGTCGCCGCCGGCGCCACCGCCGCCACCCGCTTCGAACCGGGCCAGGATCTGGAAGCCCTGGCCGACACCCTGCGCCGCGCCCACCGCAAGCCGCTCAACCTGGTGGTGCAAGGCACCGGCCTGCCGCCGCTGGCGGTGGAGCGCGGCGACATGCTGGAACTGCTCGGCAATCTGCTCGACAACGCCTGCAAATGGGCCGCCGGCGAGGTACGGTTGGCACTGGCGCGGGACGGCGGCCTGTTGACGGTCACCGTGGACGACGACGGGCCCGGCATCCCGCCATCACGCCGCGAGCAGGTGCTGCAGCGCGGCCGCCGCCTGGATGAGCGTGTCGCCGGCGACGGTCTGGGTCTGGCCATCGTCAGCGACACGGTGGCCGCCTACGGCGGACAGCTGACCCTCACCGACAGCCCGCTGGGCGGTCTGCGGGTGCGGCTTGCGCTGCCGCTGCCGGACTGAATCGCGGAACTTTCCCGTTGTGCGGGTCTCCACCCCTGAACGGCTGTATCAACAGGAGAAGGGAATCATGCGCGTATTCACATCCTTGCTGGCGCTGTGCGCGCTGGCGCTCGGCAACCCGGCCATGGCGGCGGAAAAGCCCGCCTTCGACGCCCGCCTCAGCGGCTACGACTACCCCCATCCGGTGCACACCCTGAAGCTGGACAGCCAGCGGCAGACGCTGGAAATGGCCTATATGGACGTGCGCCCGGAGCAGCCCAACGGCGACACCGTGCTGCTGCTGCACGGCAAGAATTTCTCCGGCGCCTATTGGCAAACCACCATCGAGCGGCTGACCGAGGAAGGCTACCGCGTGGTGGTGCCGGACCAGATCGGCTTCGGCAAATCCAGCAAGCCGGAACACTTCCAGTATTCCTTCCAGACCCTGGCCGATCACACCCGCACCTTGCTGGACACACTGGAGGTGGACAGCGCCACCGTGGTGGGCCATTCCATGGGCGGCATGCTCGCCACCCGCTTCACGCTGATGTTTCCCGAGCGCAGCGACGCCCTGGTGCTGGTCAATCCCATCGGCCTGGAAGACTGGCGCCAGGACGTGCCCTGGCAGTCCGTGGACGCCTGGTACCAGGGCGAGCTGAAAAAGAAACCCGAAGACATCAAGGCCTACATGACCAAGGCGTACTTCGACGGTCAGTGGAAGGAAGAGTACGCGCCGTTGCTGACCATCCAGCAGGGCTGGCTGCGCGGCCCGGACTACCCGCGCATCGCCTGGAACTCGGCCTTGCACTACGACATGATCTTCAACCAGCCGGTGGTCTACGAGTTCCCCGACGTCAAAGCGCCGACGCTGCTGATCATCGGCAACCGCGACCGCACCGCCCTGGGCCGCAATCGCGCGCCGGAAGAAAAGCAGAAAGAACTGGGGCGCTATGATCGTCTCGGCGACAAGGCCGCCGAAGCCATTCCCGACGCCAAGCTGGTGGAACTGGAAGGCATCGGCCACGTCCCCCAGTACGAGGCCTACGACGACTATATCGAAGCCCTCACCGACTTCCTGGCGGCGCAACGCTAAAGGCTTTTGGGAGCGGCTGTGTGGGAGCTTGCCTTGCAAGCGAAAGGCCGGCTTTGCCGGCCGGCAGGATTCCAGAGACCTTGTTGGTACTGCTTTTAGAGAGGCCTCTGGGATCCTGCCGGGAGCTCCGCTCCCTTTCGCGGGCTAGGCCCGCTCCCACAAAGTTTGCTCCTGAACCGGGCTACGGAGTCCGCTCAGCCGGCCGGACAGCGGCCAGCATCAGCGCCACTGCCTGGTCGCTGACCGCCTCCATGTCCTGCCGGTCCACATAAATGCCGTCCAGCAACAGCCGGCACAGGCCGTGCAGCGTGGCCCAGCTGGCCTGGGCCACGCGCAGGGCGTCGGTGCCGCCGGGCAGGTGGGCGCCGATGCCGTCCGCCTGCAGCTTATCCACGTAACGCCGGAAGCAGCCGTGCGCCACCCGCGTCAGCGACTCGGTGGGGCGCCCGGTCTTCCACAGGGTACGGCCGAACATCAGCTCGTACTGCTCCGGGTCGTCGCAGGCGAAACGCAGATAGCCGCGCACGAAACGGCGCAGCCCGGGCTCCGGGTCGTCCGCCCGGAAGTCGGCCTCTTCCATCAAGCGGTCCAGCCGGCGGAAGCCGTCCTCGGCGAGGGCGCAGAGCAGCGCGTTCTTATCGGTGAAGTGGTGGTAGGGCGCGGTGCGCGACACCCCGGCGCGTTCCGCCAGGCGCCGCAGCGACAGCCCTTCCACGCCCTGTTCGCGCAGCAGTACGGCGGCCTCGCGAAGCAGCGCGGCGTGCAGGTCTCCGTGATGGTAGCGGCCCGGTTGCGTCATGGTGGTTGCCTGTCTTTCGAAGTCACGGATGTTATCTTGACAGTGTCAACATAGCACCCTATCTTGACGGCGTCCAGATTGCAGCCAGGCGGCCGCCGCGTACAACGTCGCGCGGCCCGCCCAGCCCACACAGGAGAACACCATGGCGGCCAACGGTTATTCCCACCTGCTTTCCCCCCTGGATCTGGGGCACACCCGGCTCAAGAACCGGGTGATCATGGGGTCCATGCACACCGGCCTGGAAGACCGTTTCTGGCACTACCCGAAGCTGGCCGCCTATTTCGCCGAGCGGGCGCGGGGCGGGGTGGCCCTGTCCGTGACCGGTGGTATCAACCCCAACCGCCACGGCTGGTTCTACCCGCTGTCCGGCACCTTCAACAGCAAGCTGGATATCCGCAACCACCGCAAGATCACCGAGGCGGTGCACCGCGAAGGCGGCAAGATCGCGCTGCAGGTGCTGCACGCCGGCCGCTACAGCTACCACCCGTTCTCCCGCTCCGCCTCGGCGATCAAAAGCCCGATCAACCCGTTCAAGCCCAAGGCGATGAGCACCCGCGAAGTGCGCTCCACGGTGCAGGACTTCGCGCGCACCGCCGAGCTGGCCAAGGAAGCCGGCTACGACGGCGTGGAAATCATGGGCTCCGAGGGCTATCTGATTAATCAGTTCACCGCGCCGCGCACCAACAAGCGCAGCGACGAGTACGGCGGCAGCGCCGAAAACCGCCGCCGCTTCCCGGTGGAGATCGTCGAGGAAACCCGCCGCCGCTGCGGCGAGGACTTCATCATCATGTACCGCCTCTCGGTGATTGATCTGGTGCCCGACGGCAGCACCCGCGAGGAAGTGCTGGATCTGGCCCGCGCCATCGAAAAAGCCGGCGCCAGCCTGATCAACAGCGGCATCGGCTGGCACGAAGCGCGGGTGCCCACCATCGTCACCTCGGTGCCCCGGGCGGCGTTCGCGGAGGTCACCCGCCAGGTGAAAAACGTGGTGTCGATCCCGGTGGTGGCCTCCAACCGGATCAACGATCCGGACACCGCCGAGCGCATCATCGCCAGCGGCCAGGCGGACGCGGTGTCCATGGCCCGGCCGCTGCTGGCGGACTCGGAGTTCGTCAACAAGGCCGCCGAAGGCCGCGCCGACGAGATCAACACCTGCATCGCCTGCAACCAGGCCTGCCTGGATCATACCTTCGAGCTCAAGCGCGCCTCCTGCCTGGTGAACCCGCGCGCCTGCCATGAAACCGAGCTGGTCTATCTGCGCACCGCCACGCCCAAGAAAGTGGCGGTGGTGGGCGCCGGCCCCGCCGGGCTGGCCTGCGCCACGGTGGCGGCGGAGCGCGGCCACGACGTGACCCTGTTCGACCAGGCCGGCGAGATCGGCGGTCAGTTCAACATGGCCAAGGTGATCCCCGGCAAGGAAGAGTTCCACGAGACCCTGCGCTACTTTCAAAAGCGCATCGAACGCACCGGCGTCAAGGTGGTGCTGAACCGGCGCGTGGAGAGCGACGAACTGGAGCGCGAAGGTTTCCAGGAGATCGTCATCGCCACCGGGGTGTCCCCGCGCCGGCCGGGCATCGACGGCATCGACCACGCCAAGGTGGTGTCCTACGTGGACGTGCTGCGTGGCAAGGTGCAGGTGGGCGAACGCGTGGCGATCATCGGCGCCGGCGGCATCGGCTTCGACGTGGCGGAATTCCTGGCCGAAGCGCCCCGCGACGGCGCCCAGCCGCTGCCCGAATGGCTGGCGGAGTGGGGCGTGGATTTCAACGCGGACACCCGTGGCGGCCTGGTGGACAAGCACCCGGAAACCCCGGCGCGGAAAATCTACCTGCTGCAGCGCAAGGAAAGCACGCCGGGCAAGGGGCTGGGCAAAACCAGCGGCTGGGTGCACCGCGCCACGCTCAAACACCGCAATGTGGAAATGCTGGCCGGCTGCAGCTACGACCGCATCGACGACCACGGCCTGCACATCACCCAGAATGACAAGCAAGGCTTGCTCCACAAACAGGGTTTGCTGGAAGTGGACCAAGTGGTGATCTGCGCCGGGCAGGAGTCCCTGCGCGAGCTGTACCAGGAAGGCGCCGCCAACCACCATCTGATCGGCGGCGCCGATCTGGCCGCCGAGCTGGACGCCAAGCGCGCCATCAAGCAAGGGTCGGAGCTTGCCGCGCGGCTGTAGCCGCGCGCTCGTAGGAGCGGGCCTTGCCCGCGAAAGGCCGGCAAAGCCGGCCGGCAGGATTCCAGAGAGGGTGTTGGTGCTGTCGTTAGAAATCTCTCTGGCATCCTGCCGGTAGCTTCGCTCCCTTTCGCGGGCGAGGCCCGCTCCTACAAGGTGGTTTTTATTTTAGCTCTTTGGAAGTCAGGCCGAGGACGCGGCGGGCGATGATCAGCTTCTGGATCTGCTGGGTGCCTTCGAAGATGTCGAGGATCTTGGAATCCCGCGCCCATTTCTCCAGCAGCTCGTCCTCGGTGTAGCCGATGGAGCCGGCCAGTTCCACGCATTTGAGGGTGACGTAGTTGCCCACGCGGCCGGCCTTGGCCTTGGAGATCGACGCTTCCACCGAGTTGGACTGCTTGTTGTCGGCCATCCAGGCCGCTTTCATGGCCAGCCAGTAGGCCGCTTCCCATTCCGCTTCCATTCGGTACAGCTCCGCCTCGGCGGCGCTGGCGTTGTCCACCGGCTTGCCGTAGTCGTACTCGATCGCTTCGCTGAGCAGTTCCCAGGTCCGTTCCAGCGACGCCTTGGCCACGCCCAGGGCGAAGCAGGCCACCAGCGGGCGGGTGTTGTCGAAGGTTTCCATCACGCCGCCGAAGCCCTTGGTGTCCACCTCCGGATTGCCGAGCAGGTTCTCCTTGGGCACCCGGCAATCGTTGAAGGTGATCGCGGCGGTGTCGGAGGCGCGAATGCCGAGCTTCTTCTCCAGACGCGCCAGTTCCATGCCCGGCGTGCCCCATTCCACCACGAACGACTTGATCGCCGCGCGGCCCAGTTTGGGGTCCAGGCTGGCCCAGACCACCACGCAGTCGGCGCGCTCGCCGGAGGTGACGTAAATCTTCTCGCCGTTGAGCACGTAGTGGTCGCCGTCTTCCTTGGCGGTGGTGCGGATCGCCGCCGAGTCGGAGCCGGCGCCGGGTTCGGTGATCGCCATGGCCGCCCATTTGCCCTTGAAGCGCTCCAGCTGCTCGTCGGTGGCGACCGCGGCGATGGCCGCGTTACCCAGGCCCTGGCGCGGCATGGCGAGCAGAAAGCCGGTGTCGCCGTAGCAGAATTCCAGGGCGCCCAGGCAGGTCATCATGTTGGCGCCGTTCTTCACGCCGCCGTCTTCCTGCACCTTGCCCTTGCCGGTCTGGCTGGCGCCGGCGGAGTTGGCCGGGTCGCCTTCGTTGAAGCCGTCCAGCACCGAGGCCACCATGTCCAGCTCCTTGGGGCGCTGGTGTTCGGCACGGTCGTATTTGCGGGAGATGGGCCGGAAGGTGTTCAGGGCCACCTGCCGGGCATTGTTGATCACCGGTTTGAATTTCTTCGGAATCTCGATGTTCATGCTGTCTCTTCCGTTAAGGGTGCGGGCGGCGTTACAGGTGCAGGCCGCCGAAGACCACGCCGATCGCGCGCAGATCGCGATACCAGCGTTCCACCGGGTATTCGTGGGTAAAGCCGTGGCCGCCCAGCAGCTGGACGCCGTCGGTGCCGATCTGCATCGCCTTGTCCTTGACCAGGGTGCGGGCCAGGTGCGTTTCGCGCTGGAAGGGTTTGCCCTGCTCGGCGCGGCACACGGCGCGGTAGGTGAGCATGCGCATGGCGTCCAGCTCGATGGCGATGTCGGCGACCATGAACGCCACCGCCTGGCGGTGACTGATCGGCTCGCCGAACGCTTTGCGTTCGTTGCAGTAGGGCACCACGTAGTCGAGTACCGCCTGGGCGGTGCCGATGGCCAGCGCGCACCAGGCCAGGGTGCCCAGATCGATGAACTCGCGGTAATTGAAATCGTCGTCGCCGAGGCGGTTGGCGTCGGGCACGCGCACCTTGTCCAGCAGCAGCGGCCGCTGACCGCTGGCGCGGATGCCCATGGCCGGATCGTCGCCGGCGCTGAGGCCGTCACTGCCGCCTTCGACGATGAACACCGCCGGGCCGTCGCCGGTTTCGGCGGCGACCAGGAACAGCTCCGCTTCGGCGGCCAGCGGCACCAGGGATTTCTCGCCGCTGAGCAGCCAGTCGTCGCCGTCGCGGGTGGCGGTGGTGCGCAGCGTCATGGGATCGAACAGCGGACGCGGCTCGCACACCGCGATGGTGGCCAGGGGCGCGTCCTCACCGGCGAAGGTGGACAGGTATTTATCCTGCTGCACGGCGGAGCCCCAGCGGGTCAGGGCGTTGGCCACGCCCATCGGCGCCAGCACCGCCACCGCCTGGCCCATGTCGCCGCGCGCCAGCTCCTCGGCCACCAGCATGCTGGTCACCGTGGAGCGTTCGGCGGCGGCGCCGCCCAGGGCTTCGGGTACGGCGAAGAAATTCAGGCCCAGTTCCCGGGCCTGGCTTTGCACGTCGTCGCTGGTGCGTTGCTCGGCGTCCGACTGTTCCGCGTTTTCGCGCAGCACCTCGGCGGCGAAGGCCCGCACGCTGTCGCGGATCATCTGCTGCTCGTCGGTGATGCCCAGGTCGAACAGGCCGGTGGTGTGCCCCGGCGCGTCGAGACGCTGCGGCTTGTCGGACGGATTGTTGGATTTAAACGCGCGGGCGCTGGTGGTGATCACCTGGAAGCCGCCCTTGGTGAGGCGGTAGGCAAGCCGCTCCGCGGTGTGGCGCATACCCAGGCGGTCGAGCATCGATGAGCCGGCCAGCCGGTTCAGCGCGCTCAGGGCAAAGCCGATTGCGTCTTTCGCCATGATCCCTTCCCGTTATTCAGTGGTAACGAATGAAGGTTGATTATCAGGCAGATCGGCTGAGTCTCATTGACTCCCTTGCCTTTCGCGCACGGCGACGCGGCCACCGGCTGTTTCTACGGCCAACTTTCAACGCCAACAAAAAAGGGCCGGCGGATGCCGGCCCTTTTTGGGTTGAAGAGAACGCTGGACGACTTAGTCGTTGTCGTACTGCGCTTCTTCGGTGGTCGCTTTCATGATCGCTTCCACGCGGCGGTTCTGAGCGCGGCCGTCGCGAGTGCTGTTATCAGCAATCGGCTTGGCTTCGCCGTAACCTTCGGTGGTGATCCGGCTCTCGTCGATGCCGAACTCTTCAACCATGACACGCTTCACCGCATCCGCACGCTTCTCGGAAAGCTGCTTGTTGTAAGCAGCGGAACCGGTGCTGTCGGTGTGGCCTTCAAGCACCAGGTCAGCGGACGGATACTGGTACATCTGATCGCTCAGGCTTTCCAGTTCCGGGTAGGAGGTTTCGCGCACTTCCGCTTTGTCGAGACCAAACTCAACATACAGGGTTTCGCGCACGTCCTTGGTCAGGTATTCCTGACAACCTTTGTCGTCAACCTTGGCGCGTGCCGGCGTATCCGGGCACTCGTCCTTGCTGTTCACGACGCCGTCGCCGTCGTCATCCAGCTCACAGCCCTGAGCGTCAACACTGGCGCCCGCGGGAGTGCCGGGGCAGCGGTCGTTGGAATCCGGTACACCGTCGTTGTCGCTGTCGGTGGCGGTTTCGGTAACCGGCTCGGGTTCCGGCTCTTCGTCATACTGAGCGCCGACCAGAACGTTCAGAGCGGCGTAGACCTGGCCGTCCCAGCGTTCGGTGCGGAAGCTGTACGTCGGGCGTGCACCAACGTCGATCAGGAAGTTGTCGGCGAGCGCGGTCTGAACACCGAACTCCATGCCGCCAATGGTTTCCTTGAAGTCTTGATCGTTCTCAGCGTTGAACTCGGTGCGGGTTTCACCGGCGCCGAGACCCACGTAGGTTTCGATCGGGCCGTCGCCGTTGAAGTGACGACGCAGGCTGGCGAAGTTGTTGCGCAGGTATACCTCACCATCGCTGGTGGACATGTTATTGCGCTCATACCAGGCCTGTACGGACCAGTTTTCGCTGAAGCGATAACCGATCTGGGCGCCGGGCATGGTGACGGTGTCGTTTTCGAAAGCGTTATCGGCCAGATAGCCGTCACCTTCGTAGTGATCACCGATATCCAGCCAGCTCTGACCGATGTGACCACCCAGGTAGAAATAACGATCCGGAATGGTGTCCTCAGCAACGGCCGTGCTAGCAACGGCTAACGATGCGCAAGCAATGCTGGATGCGAGAAAGCGTTTGGCGTCCATAGCTCCTTCCTTGTTTTTTAGTAGGCAGAAATTCAGCATCCGCAGTTTTGCTCCCTGAGACCTAACTGTAAATGCCATTAAGGAGTTTAATAAACAAATTTACAAAAGAGCGGCAAGAATGGTGTGAAAAAGAATAATTTTTGTAAAAACTAGGTTTTTATTGTGAGTGGGGTGTGATGATTAAGTGTTAAGCGGGGCGGTCGGAGTGACGATGCTCGTTACGGCTTTGATACAAAGCGTAATCGGCCTCATTGAGAAGCGCGTTCAGCCGGCGCCCGCTGTTCTCGGTACTGGCCGCGCCAATGCGGATTTCAAAACCCGCCAGGCCTTCGTCGGTCTGCACCTGAATGCTGGCGGTGAGCGAACGCAACCCTTCCGCCATGTGCAAGGCGTCGTTGAAATCGGTATGCGGTAATACCAGTAAAAACTGCGCGCCGTCGATACGGCCGAACAAATCGCTCTCGCGGATTTTATCGCGAATGCGTTCAGAAAAAATCCGTAATAACCGGTCGCCGGTGTGACGTCCGTACCGATCGGCGATATCCACGAAGTCGACGATGTCCACCAATAAAATCGATACCGGATGATCGTGGCGCTGGCTGAGCGACAATTCCCGCTCAAGCATGCTCATAAGATGGGGGCGGTTGAACAAACCGGTGAGATGGTCTTCGCGGGCCTGCTGACGCAGCTTCCGGTTGTCGCGGGTCACCGCCGCCAGTTTCGCCAGCAGCGGATAGCACAAAGGCGGAACCAGCAGCAGGGGAATCAGCAGCGCTAGCGACAGCGCCGCCAGCCAGTCCCGCTGGCCGGTGAGCAGCACGCCGACGGTGGTGATCAACAGGGAAGCCACCAGGCTGATCACGGTGAACACGGCGGTCAGGCGCAAGGCGAAAAAGCGGTCGGAATTGAGAACCGGTGTGTAGTGGCTGAAGCGACCTTCCGGTGCACTGGCCATTAACGCCCCCCACGGCTGCGGTTAAAGGGGGAAGTATCCGGTCTGGCGGGCGAGGGTGCAAGGCCTCGCGGGGTCACTGCTCCACGGAGAGCAGCTCTTCCTTGAGGTTGTCGGAGTACGGATCGTCGCCGAACCAGATCGAGAAGTAGGCCTGGGCGAAATCCTCACCCTGTTCCTCGGCCAGCTTCTCGCCGTTGAGGCGCAGCACCATGGACTGGTCTTCATCGTAGTCCAGCGTGTAGCGGTCGCCGTCGCGGGTGGTCCGGTAGTGGCTGTTAAAGGCGTCGATGCGCTCTCTCAACGCTTCGAAGGTGTCTTCGCCGACGTTACGCTCAATCATCTTGCGCGCCGCCTTGGCGAAGGCGTCGCCGGGCACCTCCCGATTGTAGCCGAAGGCCAGACGCATGGGCGGCGCCAGCGGATCGGCGGCGCCGCAGTCGGCGCGGAACAGCGATGCCTGGCCGACGTTGAACACTTTAAGCGCCTTGACGTCGGCGCTGGAGCAGCGCGACATGTCTTCGAAGTCAGCGGCATGGGCGCCGCTTCCCAGCGCCATGGAAACCAACAAAGCAAGCGGCAGTGTCAGGGATGCTCGCGCAGCCATCGGCTGAATCCTCCTAGAATGGGAAGTTGCTGGTCCAGGCCCTGGCTGCTGTCCCAGAAGTCCTGGTGAAAAATCACTTTGCCCTGCTCATCGAAACGAAGATGGGAGACACCGATGGTGCGAACGTCCCGTTCGCTGCCGAGGATGCTGAAACGGGTCTCCATGAACCACAGCAAAAAGAAGTCTTCACCGTCTTGCCAGCGGTTCTGGATATCCAGGCTCATGTAATCAAGCCGCTCGGCGGTTTTCAGTAAGTGGGCCTTGAGCTGGTCGCGTTGGTAGACGGTGGACAAGGTATCGTTGAAGTAGATGTCCTCGGCGTAGACGTCCTCAATGTGATTCTCGATATGGTCCGCGTCGATCGGCGAGTACAGCGCCACGAAGCGATCCACGGCCTGATCCAACACCCGGGTGCTGCCGGGCCGTTCGCGCACCGCCTGTTCATAGAGGTGGGCATAGCCGGAAGGGCCGTCCGCGCGGCTGGCGCAGCCGGTGACGGCGAACAGTAACAGGGCGATGAGCGGTAGCGGATTCGATTTCATGACGCCAATGTCCGCCAGCACCGGTGAATCGACCGTGAAGCCGGTTCACGGACCATTGACGGTGGGCGGCCCAAGCTCGCCGCATGAATAAATCATTCGCCGCCCTGGCGATCAACTTCGTGGGTTTTCAACTGCTCTGGTTTGTCGCCGTTTACGGTGGCGCCCATGGGTGGGGTTGGGCTGCCTGGCTTGTACTGGTGGCGATGCAGGCGGGCGTGTGGGCGCTCAACCGCGCCTGGCGCGCGGACCTCGCGCTGCTCGCCGCCGGCGCCGTGGCCTGTGTGCTGTTCGAGCCGTTATGGCTGGCGCCGTCGCTGCTTGAATACGCCGACTGGTCGCGACAGTGGGTGGCCCCGGACTGGATCTGGGCACTATGGCTGGGTTTCGCGGTGAGCTTCAACTATTGCCTGGCCTGGCTGCGCCCCAAGTTGTTGCTGGCGGCGCTGTTCGGCGCCTTCGGCGGTGTATTCTCGGTAACCGTGGGAATCAACTTCGGCGCCGCCACCACCCCGCAGGGCTGGTGGCTGCTGGCCCTGAGCTACGGCGCCGTGTGGTCGATGGTGGTGCCGGCACTGGCCTATCTGGCGCGCCGTCTCGATGAGGAACGAGGTCGTTATGCCTGAAATTCTGATTTTCAGTCTGGTTCTGCTGGTGATGGTGTTCACCCTGGCCTGGGCGGTCCAGTGGACCAACGCTAATGCCGGCTACGTGGATGTGGCCTGGAGCTTCAGTACCGGGCTCACCGGTCTGGCCTACTTGCTGGCCGGCGGCGGCGACCCCTTGCCGCGCCTGGCGGCCGGCGCCCTGTTGCTGCTCTGGTCGGTGCGGCTGGGCAGCCATATTTTCCGCCGCGTCACCGGCGAGGGCAGCGAGGACGGTCGCTACGCCGCCATGCGCCAACGGTTGGGCAAAGCCACCCAGCCGGTGTTCCTGGTGGTGTTCTGGCTGCAGGCCGGCCTGGCCTGGGCGTTCTCCCTGCCGTTCTGGGTGATCGGCGGCCAGCCGGACTTCCGGCCGCCGCTGGTGGTGCTGGGCGTGATCATCGGTGTGGTGTCGATCGTCGGCGAGGCGATGGCGGACCGGCAGCTGGCCCGCTTCAAGGCGCGGCCGGACAGCAAGGGCAAGACCTGCCGGGAAGGTCTGTGGCGCTATTCCCGGCACCCCAACTATTTCTTCGAATGGCTGCACTGGTTCAGCTACCCGCTGATCGCCGTGGGTGCCGCCCTGGCCGGCTGGCTGTGGCTGTTGCCGGTGGCCATGTTCCTGTTCCTGTGGTTCGTCACCGGTATCCCGCATACCGAGAAACAGGCCCTTAAATCCCGTGGTGACGATTACCGCGAGTATCAGCGCACCACCAGCCCCTTTATTCCCTGGAGACCCGCTTCATGATCATTCGCCTGGCGGAGTCCGGCCTGGTTCCGGATTTCCTGGTACGCGGCGGCATTCGCCATCTGTTGGGTAAACGTCTTGCCCAGGAGAAGCAGCACGAGACCGACCCGGAGGCGTTGCTGCGCACGCTCTCCCAGGGCCCCATCGCGGTGGCCCAGGACGAGGCCAATGAACAGCACTACGAAGTGGATTCGCGCTTTTACGAGCAGGTGCTGGGCCCGCATCTGAAGTATTCCAGTGGCCTCTGGCAGGCCGGCTGCGAGACCCTGGCGGACGCCGAGGCGGCGATGCTGGCCCTGAGCTGCGAGCGCGCCCAGCTGGCCGACGGCCAGGATATTCTTGAGCTCGGCTGTGGCTGGGGGTCGCTGACCCTGTGGATGGGCGCCCGCTACCCGGGCAGCCGCATCACCGCGGTGAGCAACTCCGCCACCCAGAAAGAATGGATCATGGCCCGCGCCGCCGAGCGCGGGCTCGACAATGTGCGCGTGATCACCGCCGACGTGACCGTGTTCCAGCCGGAACAGACCTTCGACCGGGTGGTGTCGGTGGAGATGTTCGAGCACATGCGCAACCACCGTGAGCTGATGCGGCGCGTGCACGACTGGCTCAAGCCCGGCGGCAAGCTGTTCGTGCATATTTTCTGCCATCGCAATCTGACCTATCTGTTCGAAACCGAAGGCGAAAGCAACTGGATGGGCCGCTACTTTTTCACCGGCGGCATGATGCCGTCGTACGACTGGCTGCCGCGCTGCGCGGACCGGCTGTCGCTGGAGGATCGCTGGGCGGTGAACGGCACCCATTACGGCAAAACCCTGGAAGCCTGGCTGGCACTGGCGGACCGCAAACGGCAAACGCTGATCCCGCTACTGGAAGAGTGCTACGGCGCCGGCCAGGGTAAATTGTGGCTGCAACGCTGGCGGATGTTTTTCATGGCCTGCGCCGAACTGTTCAATTATGGTGATGGCGAAGAGTGGTTCGTGGGCCACTATCTGTTCCGCCGAGAAGAATGAGACTGGCATGACGCGTAAAGGTGTTCAGCACCGCCTTACCCGGGTTTTCCTGATCCAGATTCTGTTCATCAGTTTCGCCACCGTGTTCGGGGTCTGGGCCACGGCCCAGATCATCGAACAGGTGCTGGTCAAGGAAGCCCTGATCAAAGAGGCGGACCATTACTGGAGCCTTTACGACGAGGACGACGATTTCCCCCGCCCCAATACTCGCCATCTGCTCGGTTTGCTGGTGGACCCGGACACCCGGGACCCGGTGCCGGAGATGCTCGCCGAGCGGCCGGACGGCTACCAACGCGCGCAGATCGGCGACCAGAACCCGATCGTCTACATCGAAACGCGCGGCGACGCCCGTCTATATCTGATCTTCGATGAAAAGCGGGTGTCGGTGCTGGCGTTCCTGTTTGGCATTCTGCCGCTGACCGCCGTGTTGCTGGTGATCTACCTGACGTCCTTCCTGGGCTGGCGCAAATCCCGCGCCCTGGTCTCCCCCCTGGTGCAGCTGTCGGAAACGCTGCGCCACGCCAATGTGCACGACCCGGTGGAAGCGCGCCCGGACTTCAGCCAGGTGGAGGCGGAGCCCAACAGCGAGGCGAGCATCCTGATGGCCGCCCTGGACGCCTACGCCGACCGCCTGCTGCGGTTCGTGGAGCGCGAGCGGCAATTCACCCGCGATGCCAGCCACGAACTGCGCACGCCGCTGGCGGTGTTCCGCGCCAACCTGGAGCTGCTCGCCAAGCAGGTGGGCGACCGGCCGGTGATCAGCCGCATGTCCGACACCGTGGACGACATGGAAGCGCTGGTGGAGACCCTGCTGCTGCTGGCGCGCACCGAACAGCAGCCGATTCAGGAAGAGGACCTGGTGGTCAACGACGTGGCGGTGAACCTGCTCGACCGCCTGCAGCCGCTGGCGGAGCGCAAGCAGATTCGCCTGCAGGTGAAACAGACCGCGCTTCTGACCCTGACCGCCTCGGAAACCGTGCTCAATATCGTGTTCACCAACCTGGTCCGCAACGCCATCAACTACAGCGGTTCCGGGCAGGTCACCATCGTGGTGGCCGAGGACGCGGTGCACGTGGTGGACACCGGCGCCGGCATGGACAGCGAGGAACTGGCCCGCTTTCTACAGCCGTTCGAACGGGGCAACAGCAAGGAAGGCGGCCACGGCCTGGGCCTGGCCATCGTCCAGCGGCTCTGCGAGCGGTTTGATTGGCACCTGGACGTGGCCAGCCGGCCCGGCAAGGGCACCGAGGTGCGGGTACGGTTCCGCTAGCGGTTAATGCACCGGCCCGCCTTCGGCGGTGAGCGGGGGCTGCATCCGGCCCTCCGAGAGCGCCAGCGGTTCCGCGTCACACCACATCAGAATCCCCTTGGCGTTGAGCGCATCGAGCAGCCTGTCGCGCACCTGGTCGGCGCAGCTGGGTGTGTTTTCCGGCAGCAGAATGGCGAACTGGTCACTGCCCAGATAGGCGGCCATATCCTGGTGGCGAATCAGCGCCGCCAGGGAATCGGCCACCAGCTGCCGCTGCTCGTCGTCCAGCCGCACACCGTGCACTTTCAGCACCATGGCGCCGAGACCATAGGCCCGGCAGCGTTGCCGCTCGCCGTCCAGGATCCGCAGCCAGCCGGCGTCGTCCAGCAGACCGGTTTCCGGGTCGCGGCTTTCTTCCTCGAAGAATTCCGTGACCCGTTGCTGGTCCAGCCCCGCCAGATTCCAAACCAGGGCGGTTTCCAGCAGGCGCGCCTGGCGCTTCAAGGCGGCCTGGACGTCGTCCCGGTCCAGGTCCTCGCGGGGTTCCGGGCTGAGCGCGCACAGCGTGCCGAACAGCGCGCCGGTGTGGTCGCGCAACGGCAGGCCCACATAGGCCCGTATCGCCAGTTGATCGGTGACGGGCGCGTTGCGGTAGGCTTCTTCCCGGTTCACGTCCGGGCACACCAGCGGCCCCAGGTCGTTGACCCGCCGGTGACAGATGCTGTCGCGCCAGGCCAGCATATCCCCCTGGTCGAGGTCGTAGCCCTCGCCGCAAACGTTGAGTAACAACCAGTCCTCTCCACGGCGGCGGGTCAGGAACCACATCGCCATGCCGAACCGGGACTGCAGATCAAGCAGCTGGGTATCGACGAATTCCGTGAAAGAGTGCGTTTTCCCCCAATGCATAATTATTATCGCATAGCACGTGAATGGCGCCGCCATTCTGTGCCCGCGATGCCAGGTCCGCAAGGGGGGCGGACTGACATCACGCGGTGCGGGGCGGGCGGATGCTGAACCCGACGCCCGGCAGGGTTTCCAAAAGCGCGTGCTCGAACGGTTTGTCGACCGCCTTGCGCAGGTTGTAGAGGTGGCTGCGCAGGGCGTCGGAGTCGGGTACCAGATCACCCCAGAGCTCATGCTCGAGCTGCTCGCGGCTGACCACCTTGGGGGATTCGCGCATCAGAATGCGCAAGATGCGGAAGGCGGTGGGGGACAGCTTGAGAAGCTGCCCTTCGCGGCGCACTTCCTGACGGGCCGGATCCAGCTGCAGATCCGCCACCGTCAGCAGGTTGGGCGCCACTTCGCGGCGTTCGCGGCGCACCAGCGCCTGCACGCGGGCCACCAGCTCGGGCAGCGCGAAGGGTTTGACGATGTAATCGTCGCCGCCGCGGGCAAAGCCTTCCAGCTTGTCGTCCAGCTGGTCCCGGGCGGTCATGAAGATCACCGGGGTGTCCAGGGCCAGTTCCTTGCGCAGATACTGACAGAAACTGTAGCCGTCCTCCCCGGGCAGCATCACGTCCAGCACCAGAATGTCATAGTGGTGCTCCTGGACCAGCGTGCGGGCCAGGGTGGTGTCGCTGGCGTAGTCCACCAGCGCGCCTTCCTGTTCCAGAAATTCGACCACGGTCTGCGCCAGTTGGCGGTGGTCTTCGACCAGTAAAACGGACAGATTTTTCACGGCATTCCCTCCTGTACCTGCGGACATAGTCCGCCCCGAAGCGTCAAGAAGCCGTCAATCATCATCACGTGATCGCGCGAAGTAGGCGCGCGCCGCCTGGTTGACCCGGGGCGCCAGGCGCAGGGAGGCGACCATGGTGGGCAGCGCCATCAGCGCGTACATGCTGTCGATCACCTTGATCACGACGCTCAGTGACCCCACCGCGCCGAGCACCACCAACACCAGGTAAAACCACACATAGTGGTGCTGATGACGGGCGCCGATAAGAAAGCCCAGGCATTTGCTGCCGTAGTACCAGAACGTGAACACGGTGCTCAGGCTCAGCACCCCGACCAGCACCGCCAGGATCACGCCGCTGTAATCCAGGAACAGGATATTGAAAGCGTTCACGGTGAGGGAGACGCCGTTCGTATCGCCGTCGCTCCACGCCCCGCTGATCAGAATCACCAGGGCCGTGCAGGTGCACACGATCAGGGTGTCGATAATCGGGCCCAGCATCGCCACCATGCCCTCGCGCACCGGTTCGCGGGTGCGGGCGGCGCCGTGGGCCATGGCCTCGGTGCCGATGCCGGCCTCGTTGGAAAACGCCGCCCGCCGGATGCCGGTGATGATCACCGCGCCCAGCACGCCGCCGGCGGCGGCCTCGCCGGTGAAGGCGTCGCGCACGATCAGGGTGAGCGCCGGCCACACCTGGTCCGCGTGCAGCACCAGCACCACCGCGGTGAGCAGCATGTAACCGGCCACCATGGCCGGCACCAGAATACCGGTGACCCGGCCGATGCGCGGCAGCTTGCCCGCCACCACCGCGAGCACCACGGCGGCCAGCAGCAGCCCGAACAGCAGGTCGAACAGGAAGTGGTCGTCGGCGCCGGTCCAGCCGGCGGGCACGGCGATCGCCTCGCGGATGATTTCGGTGAGCTGGTTGACCTGAAAAATAGGCATGGTGCCGAGCAGGCCGGCGAGCGCGAAAAAGTACGCCAGCGGCCGCCAGCGCGGGCCGAGCGCCTCGCGGATAATGTACATGGGGCCGCCCTGGAGCTGGCCCTCGCTGTCCCGGCCCCGGTACATCACCGCCAGGGTGCAGGTGTAGAACTTGGTGGCGATGCCGAGAATCGCGCTCACCCACATCCAGAAAATGGCGCCGGGGCCGCCCACCGAGATGGCCACCGCCACGCCGGCCACATTGCCCATGCCCAGGGTGCCGGACAGGGCGGTGCTGAGCGCCTGGAAATGCGACAGCGTGCCCTCGTCCTTGCTGTCCGCCGGGCGGAACAACAGCCGCACGCCGTCGGGCAAATGCCGGTACGGCAGCAACCGGGAGTAGAGCAGGAAGAACAGGCCCCCGCCGACCAGCAGGGTGACCAGTGGCGGGCCCCACAGAAACCCCACCAGGGCCCCCAGGGCGGCGTCCAGTCGTTCGAAGAAGTTATTCATGGAGAATCAGACTAGCAGGGTCGCGGCGCTACGTCAGTCGCGGTGGGTTAGTCACGGAGCGCGCCGACGCGGGCGAAACGCTGGCGGTAATGGCTCGGCGACAGGCCGGTATGGCGCTTGAACAGCCGCGAAAAGCTGCTCACGTCCTGGTAGCCCACCTGCTCCGCCAGATGGCTGAGGTTGGTGGCGCCGCGCTCCAGCATCTTGCGCGACGCCTCGATCCGCACGCGCTGCAGGTACTGCAGGGGCGGCTCGGCCAGGGCGCTGGTGAAGCGGCGCTGCAACTGGCGCGGGCTCAGGTGCACGCGCTCGGCCAGCTCCGCCAGGGTGGCCGGCTGGGCGTAGTGCTCGTGCAGCCAGGCCTGGACCTTCTGCACCTGCTCATCGCGGTGGTAGGTCTTGGCCGGCAGGCCGGCGTACACGCTCTGCGGGTCGTTGCGCACGTCGATCACGAACGCCTTGGCCAGCTCCCGGGCCATGTCGGCACCGCAGAAGCGCTCCACCAGCAGAATGGTCAGGTCGCGCCAGGCGGTGCCGCCGCCGGCGCAGAAAATATTACCGTCGCGGGTGATCAGCTCGCGCTCGTCCAGGTTCACCCGCGGGTAGCGTTCCCGGAATAGCTGGCTGTAGCCCCAATGGGTGGTGGCGCGGCGGCCGTCCAGCAGACCGGCCTCGGCGAGCAGGAACGACCCGGTGCAGTTGCTGGCCAGATCGGCGCCGCCGGCGTGCAGAAAACGCAGCCACTCCAGGGTGTCGCGTTCGGCATGCAGCACCTGGGTAATCTCGTTGCCGATGGTGGGCACCACCACCAGGTCGCACTGGTCCACCCGCTCCAGGGCGGTGTCCACGGCGATGCGCATGCCCGCGGTGCAGCGCACCGGCTCGCCGCCACGGGACACCATCTGCACCTTGAACTGGCGGTTGAGCGGCTGCCCGTGGATGCGGTTCCAGGTCACGCCGGTGAGGTTGAGCAGATCCATCACCCCGGTCAGGGCGGACGCGAAAACGCCGTCGTAGGCGAGCACGCTGACATGGTACATCGTAGGTAGGGCCCCGCTTTGTCGTAAATCACCATGAATAAGTCATGGGCGACAATACCAGTCCGGGGCGGTCGCTGCCATCATAAGCGCCATCCTGACACAGAGCCGCGCTGGTTCTTACAGAGTCGCATATCGTCATCAGGCTCGGGAGCCTGCTTCGGCAGGCACGCTATGACGGTAATTTCGAGCCCCGCTCCCTGCGGGGCTTTTTTTTGCCCGCTCTACAGGTTCAGGTAGCGGTTCAGGTCGAGAATGCCCGCCTGGGTGGGCTCGTGGGCTTCCATGTAGCGCAACGGCGCGTGGAAGTGGGTCCAGAAGTCGGCCTGCGTGCGCCGCACCCCGAACCGTTCCACCAGGGCGGTGAAATCCTTCTCGCTCTCCACCGCCTGCATGGCCCCGGCGAACGCGCTCAGATCATCGTGTGCGACCCGGAAGATGAAGTTGGGGTAGCTCAGCAGCACACCGGGGTAGACCGTCAGGGTGTCCTTCCCCGGCTGGTAGCGCAGCGACTCGCCGAACATGAACGCCACGTTGGAGTGGGCGCGGTTGCGCAGCAGCGAGTACACCGCCTGTTCCCCGTCGCCGTCCACCAGCAGCAGGCTGGCCTCCGGCATATGGTCGACCACCGGTAGGCGCGCCGCCGGCTGCGAGGCGATGGCGCTGAGCGCCTGCTCCACGTCCCGTTCCAGAGCGGTGGCGTCGGCGCGGCTGCAATTGTCGCCGCCGCACCGGTTGATCGGATCCGGGCGGACGTTGAGGGCGCCGAACTGGCTGAGCAGGCCGGCGTTGAATTCGTTCATGGGGGTGGCGCTGTGGTAGTCGATCGCCGTGGGCACCTCGGTGTCCACGTCCTCGTAGCTGACCAGCAGCTTTAGCTGGCCGGTTTTCTGGTACCAGTTCTTGAGCACCTGCTTGCGGGTGTCGGCGGGCAGGAAACGCAGGGTGTTCTGCTCCGCGCCGTTGCGGATCAGGTCGAAGTAGAGCCGCGTCTGGGCCTTGTGCGACACCGAACCGAACACATCGAAGTTGGCCACCAGGCTGTAGTAGGTGCGCTCGAACAGGGGATAGTCCATCACCCAGCTGGTCAGCGGGTAGTCGCCGATCAGCCCTTTGCGCACCGAGGAGTTGTCGTGGTGGCGGAAGATGGTGAGCAGGGCGTTGGGGTTGCTGCCCTCGCCGTCCCAGATGTCGTTCCAGCCCGGGCCCTGCGGTTGTTCGGCGCGGTAGGCCTCGGCCCGTTCCCGCAGGTAGTCGTTGCGGCGCTTGGTGTATTTGATCCACTCCGGGCCCAGCTTGAGCAGGCTGTCTTCCTGGCCGGGCAGGGCGATCAGGCCGGAGACCCGGGCGCGATAATCGGGGTCGGTGATGTAGAGGTCGTGGTCCGGGTCCTGGAACACCGCCCAGAAGCGATCACGGATCACGTCGGTGGCGATCTGTCCGCGGCACACCGGCCCACGGATAAAGGTGCGCACGAAATACTCGGCGTCGTCGAGCATGATCTGGTAGCGCGCCCGGGCGGGCAGGGCGGCGAAGGTGGTAAAGGGGTTGGCCTTTTCCTCTTCGCTGTAGCCGGGCAGGGTGTCGATCTCCCAGGGCGTGTCGAACAGCAGGCTTTCCATGCGCCGGCGTTTGGCGTCGCTGAGCGCGAAGGTGATATGGGTCTTGTGGACGAGGGTGCCGGTGACCGGGCGCAGGCGGTACCAGAAGCGCTCGCCCGGGTCGTCGTTGGGGCGCCGGGTGGCCACCGGCCGCACCGGTTCGCCGGGCGGTGTCAGGGAGCGTTCCAGGGTGAAGAAATGGTCCGGTTTGCGGTCCTCGCCCTGGTCGAAATAGAGGTGCGCCAGGAACAGGTGCTCATAGAGCCAGCGGGCGGCCAGTTGCTGGCGCTTGCCGTCCCGGTTGAACCAGGTTTCCCAGCCGCGCACCTGCTCGCGCTCCCGTTCGGACAGGGTGACCCGGTCGTCGCCGGGAGGGGCGCCCTGGGCCAGCCAGGTGCGCACGGTGTTGAATTCGTCGTCACTGAGGGCCGGCGTGCCCAGCGGCATGCCGCCCAGAGGGTGCTCCTCGGCGTAGTCGTCCATTTCGTCCGGCGCCGGGCACTGGTTGTCCCGCTTGAGGCCCAGGGCGATCTCTTCCGGCAGGCGCTCACCGGGCTCGAAACGGTGGGCCCGGCCCAGTTCCAGCATCCGGTAGAGCAGCGATTCCTCCAGCCCGCGTTTGCTGTCGATCACCGAAAAGAAGCCGCGCTCGCGCCACTCGGCGGTGGTTTGCGCGTCGACGAAAAGACGGGTGGGGTCGGCCGCCTCGGTACGCTGGGCGTACACCGACATGGACGAGGCGCCGCGGTCGAGGCCGGCGGCGGTTTCCAGTTTCAGCTGGCAGGGCGCGTCGTAGCAGCCGTGGCAGGCGATGCACTTCTGCTCGATGACCGGCCGGATTTGCTGGTTGAAACTCACCGGCGCGACGGGGGCCGGGGTATCGGACGCCGCCGGCGCTTCATCGCAGGCCGCAAGCAGGGGAAGAATCAGCAGTAAGGCCCCGAGCAAGGGCAGACGGGTGGTTTCGACCATGGGTCCCTCCGGTTCAAATCGCCCGCGCAGTTTAGCGGACTGCTCAGAACATGGACATCATGGCGGCCGCCCAGGCGATCACCAGGGCCAGCACGGCGGCGGCGGTAAGCAGGTGGCGCAGGTGCCGGTACCAGTCGGGCAGCACCTCGAAAAACACCATCTGCTCGGAGCCCCATACGAACACCAGGCCGGCGATCAGCATCGGCAGGCCGAATTCCACCGGCAGCATCACCGCCAGCCAGCCGATCATGGCGGGCATGATGCCGAACAGCAGCGTGCCGATATGGTTGCGCTGGTCCAGGTCGGCGAGCGCCCGGCCCCAGTGCACCGCGCCCAGGAAGGCCAGAATCACGGCGGCGTAGCCGGTCACCGAGTCCAGCGCCCAGGTACGCAGGCCGTCGTGCCAGGTCAGCAGCGCCAGCGCGTAAAAAGGGAGAAGGCCGCCGATGCCAAGACCGCGGGCCATCATTTTATTTCGTCTCAGGAAACGGTCGGACACCGGTATGTTCCCCCTTGGTGATCCACGGCGTCGAGGTTAAAGCCGTCGGGGTGAAGGGGCTGCCAATCTTTTCAGGGCCGGGTTCAGGCTACGCCTCAAGGATCATCGGTGAAAGCGGGCATGGGAAACGGGGTTAACGTTTTCGGCAGATAAAGCGGATGGGCGGGCTCGCCGGAGCCGTTCAGGCGCAGGCAGTGCAGCGCGGGCAGCTGGCGGCGCACGTACTCGGCGCGGTCGCCGGTGCGGCCATGGTTGCCCCAGCCGGCCACCACCAGGGCGGCGTCGCGGCTGAGGCGGCGCAGCCAGGCATCGTTGCGCGGCCCCACCGGGTCGTCGGCGGCGAACAGATCGCGTGGGTAGGTGGCGCGGAACGCGAACAGGTTGGCCACGCACAGGCCGGAATAGCCCCAGTCACGGGCAAAGCCGATGCAGCGGCGGATGGTGGGGTCATCGCGGCGGTGGTCGGCGGTGGAGGGGTTCAGGCCCACCAGCAGGACGTAGTCGTCGCCGGGCGCCCAGCGCCGCCACAGCGCGTAGCGGTAGCGACGGCAGCGTGAGAAATTGGCACTTCTTTCCATATCCGCCTTCCAGGTGGTCATGGCGGGGCAGTTTAATGATTTGCCAGACTGGCGCCACCTCTCGACCTACCACCGCTCAGGAAGCCGTGCCCATGGAATTCATTGATGTGCTCAACGCCCGCCACAGCGCCCGGGCGTTCACCCGCGAGCCGATCCCCGAAGACCGCCTGCAGCGCGTGCTGGAGCGCGCCGCCGCCGCACCGAGCTGGTCCAACACCCAGCCCTATCAGATCGCCCTGGCCCAGGGCGCCGATCTGGCCGCCCTCGGCGACGAACTGAGCGAGCGCTTTGAGCGGCTGGCGCCGCTGCAGCGGGCGCCGGCCTGGAAGAAGGCGCTGGCCGCCGTGCGCCGGTCGCCGGCGCTGCCGGACGGCGATTTCCGGCCGGTGATCAAGTACCCGGACGACCTGCAGCCGCGCCGCGTGGCCACCGGCAAGGGCCTGTACCGGCATCTCGGCATCGGCCGTGACGACAAACAGGCGCGGCATCAGCAGATGGCCGCCAACTTCCGTTTCTTCGGCGCGCCCACCGCGCTGTTTCTGTTCGTGCATAAGGGGTTGGGGGTATACAGCGTGCTCGACGCCGGCATTTTTCTGCAAACGCTGATGCTGGCCGCCACCGACGAAGGGCTCGCCAGTTGTGCCCAGGGCGCCCTGGGCCTGTGGCGTTCCCCGTTGGAGAAGCGATTCCGGATTCCCCGTCACTACCAGTTGCTGTGCGGTGTGTCTTTGGGCTTCGCCGCCGACCAGCCGGTGAACCGCTTCCGACCGGAAAAACTGCCGGTGTCCGAGCTGATGATTCCGCGCCGTGAACGCTGAGGGAGGCGAAACGGTTTTCCAAACTTTTTACTTATTTCACCCACGTTTCGCCTTGAAAACAGGCACTCTGGGGATCAGGCATTGGTTACACGGACGAGAAAGGAGAAACAGATGAGCGAGCACGTTTATAAAAAACTCGAGCTGGTAGGTTCTTCCAAGGACAGCATCGAGGACGCGGTACGCAACGCCATCGCCGCGGCGGGCAAGAGCGTGAACAATGTGGAGTGGTTTGAAGTGCAGGAGACCCGTGGCCATGTGGAAAACGGCCAGGTCGCCCACTTTCAGGTGGTCGTGAAAGTGGGCTTCCGGGTGGATACTTAATTCAGACCGCTTCGAGCCCGAGCGCCCGCTGACAAACGCGGGCGGTACGCAGCTGGTGCAGCTGGCGGGTGCTGAGACCCTCCGGCAGCTGTACCGTGCTGTGGTCACTGTGAATACGGATGGCGCCGATTTGCGCGCTGGATAACCCGCCTTCATTGGCGATCGCGCCCACCAGATTGCCCGGGCGCACGCCGTGGGTCTCGCCCACTTCCACCCGATAAATCTTCATCGGACCGGTATCGCGAGCGGCCTTGGGCCCCTTGGTGCGATCGGCTTTGCGTGGCGCCTTGCCGCCGTCCTGGAACGGCTTGCCTTCCGGCGCCGCCTTCAGGAACAGAGGTTCCTTCTGGAACAGCAGGCTGGCCAGCACCGCCGCCAGGTCCGCTTCGCTCATCGACAGGTCCGCGGTCAGTTCCGCCACCAGGGCACGGTTGGCATCGATTTCCGGATGCTCCAGACCCTTGGCGAGACGCTCGCGGAAGCTGCTCAGACGCTGCTTGTTGAGGTCGTCCACGGACGGCAGGGACATGGCGTCCAGGCGCTGGCCGGTGGCGCGCTCGATGCCGCGCAGCATGCCCTGCTCGCGGCGGGCCACGAACAGAATCGCTTCGCCGGGGCGGCCGGCACGGCCGGTGCGGCCGATACGGTGCACATAGGCTTCGGTATCGGTGGGCATGTCGTAGTTGAACACGTGGGTAATACGCGGCACGTCCAGGCCCCGGGCGACCACGTCGGTGGCCACCAGCAGGTCGATGCGCTTATCGCGCAGCCGGGCCACGGTGGTCTCCCGTTGTGCCTGGGGAATATCACCGTTCAGCGCTTCCACGCGGAAACCGCGCGCCTGCAGCTGGTCGGCCAGGCTCAGGGTGGCGTGCTTGGTGCGGGTAAAGACGATCACACCGTCGTGCTCTTCCGCTTCCAGAATACGGCACAGGGCGTCCAGCTTGTTGATGCCGGCCACCGGCCAGTAACGCTGGCGGATGTTGGCGCCGGTGCTGGAGGACGAGCCTTCCACGCGGATCCATTCCGGGTTCTTCAGGTGCTTCTTGGCGATGGTTTTGATCGCCGCCGGCATGGTGGCGGAGAACAGCGCCAGCTGGCAGGCGTCCGGGGTGCGTTCCAGCACCCAGCGCACGTCGTCGATGAACCCCATGCGCAGCATTTCGTCGGCTTCGTCGAGCACCAGACAGCGCAGTTCGTCCATGCGCAGGCTGCCGCGCTCCATGTGGTCCATCACCCGGCCGGGGGTGCCGACAATCACCTGGGCGCCGTTTTTCAGCGCTTTCAGTTGATCGCGGTAACCGCCGCCGCCGTAAATCGGCACCACGTTCAGGCCTTTCAGGCCGGTGGCGAAGGTTTCCAGGGCGGCGGCCACCTGAATGGCGAGCTCGCGGGTGGGGGCCAGCACCAGCATTTGCGGTGCTTTCAGTGCCGGGTCCAGGCGTGCCAGCAGGGGCAGGCCGAAGGCGGCGGTTTTACCGGTGCCGGTTTGTGCCTGACCGAGCAGATCACGGCCTTCCAGCAGCGCGGGAATGCTTTGTTCCTGAATCGGTGACGGAGTGGTGAAACCGAGTTGGGCGATGGCGCCGAGCAACGACTCGGGCAGGCCCAGGGTGGAAAACCCTGAGGGACTTTGCGACATGTACAGACCTATTAGTGAGCGGGCTTGTGGCCCTGAAGCTGCTAACTATTAGGAGCTGTGCCGGGCGCTGCCCTGTATGAAGGGGTGCGGACTATACGGGATGCGTGGCGTTTTTGCACGCTTTTTATCGGCTTGTGCGAGCGGGCCCCGCCCGCGAAAGGGCGGCAAAGCCGCCCGGCAGGATCCCAGAGACCTTAAAGCGGCAGCACCTCAAAGGTCCCCATGTACTGCAGACGGCGGCCATCGGCTTTCGGATGCGCGGCGCGGTCGTCGCTGTAGGCGGCTTCCAGGTGGTAGCGGCCGGCCTGGGGCCATTGCAGCTTGATCTCGCCGTTGTCGTCGCTGGTGGCGGTGAGGGCGCCGTGGTTGTCGCGGTAGCGGCTGCCGCCGGGCACCACTTCCACTTCCACGCCGGCGGCCGGTTCGCCGTCGACCAGGAAGCGGAACAGGGCGGTTTCGCCGGCGTAGAGGTCGTTGGGGTGGGTCACCGGCTGCAGTTCCAGGCCCTTGCCGACCGGTTTGAAGTCGGAGGGCGCGCCCACCGTGGCGAAGGTTTCCAGCCGGTTCATGACTTCGGAGAGACGCATCTCTTCCGCGCCCTCGGGGATCTCCCGCAGCAGCGCTTCGGCGCTGTCGCCGCGCCGGCGGTGGCGTTCGCCGTCGAGCTGATAAAAGGCCAGGTACATGGGCCGGAAGAGGGTGATGCGGTAGCTGCCTTCCTCGCTGAGCTCGGCGTCGAAGCTGCTGCGCCGGTGGCCCTCGAAGCGGTGATCCACTGGCGCCTCCTTGCCGTCCGGGCCGGTGACGGTCAGTCCTTGCAGCGGGAACGGCCGGTCGACGTCGAAAATGTCGTTGGAGACGCTGGCGTCCACGGTGATCCATTGCGCTTCCGAGACCACGGTGTGGCTGGGCAGCAGCCAGAGTTTATGGGCCTGGGCCGCCGGGCTCAGGGTCAGCAGCGCGGCCAGGGCGGTGCCGGCGAAAGGGGTGATTTTCATGGAAACTCCTTGCAAAGAACCTGGTGAGAAATAGTCGGTCAGGGCGCGAGGCGCAGTTGCACCCGGCCCAGCTCCTGCTCGCCGTCGGCGCGCACGGTTTGGTTGCCGGTGGCCGGCCACTGGAACGGCAGGCGCACCACTTCCCGGCCGCCCACTTCGCGGGCCGCTTCCACCACCAGTTGGTAGTCACCTTCGGGCAGATCGCTGAGAGCCGGCAGCTCGGAAAAATCCACGGAATGGGTGCCGGGACGGCGGGTGGCGCCGGTGAGGCCGTCGTAGGGCCGGCTTTGCCCGCGCCCGGTGCGGCGCCACCACAGGCGCAGGTCCTTGAGCCATTTTTCCTGATCGTCGTACCACAACCCCAGCGGCACGATCTCGCCGCTGTCGGCGTGTTTCAGCCAGAACGCCAGGTAGGGGGCGTGGTATTCCGCCACCGCCATGCGCGGGATTTCCACCTCCAGGCGCAGCTCGGCGGCGGCCGCGTTGGCGGCGGCGACGCCGGCGAACAGGGCGGCGAAAAGAGAGAGCCAGGGACGCATTTCGTTCTCCAGTCAGTGCACGAACAGGGCGATCAACAGCCAGGGCACGATCAGCCCCAGCGCGGTGACCGGCCAGGTGGCCGGCCGGCGTTTGGCGTGCAGCGCCATCAGCGCCAGGCCGGTCAGGGCGAACAGCAGCGTCGCCACCGCGAAAAGGTCGATGAACCAGAACCACACGGCGCCGCTGTGGCGGCCTTTGTGCAGGTCGTTGAAAAACGCCACCCAGCCCCGGTCGGTGTCTTCGTGGATCAGCTCGCCGTTACCCAGGTCGATGGCCAGCCAGGCGTCACCGCCGGGGCGCGGCTGGGCCAGATACACCTCGTCGGCGGACCACTGCGCGTCGCGCCGGTCCACCTGGATCTCCGCCTCCCGCGCCAGCCACCGGCGCACCGTTTCCGGCAGGGGGCCGCGTTCGGTTTGCGCCAGGGTCTCCAGCAACGGCGGCGGCAGCACCGCTTCGCGTTCGCTGATCACCGGTTGCGCATCGATGTCCGCGGCGTGGTTGAGGGTGATCCCGGTGACGCTGAACAGCACCATGCTGATCAGGCACAGGGCGGAGCTGATCCAGTGCCACTGGTGAAGTTGCTTGAGCCACCGGGCTTTGGTTTTTTTGTTCACGCGCTCCGCCATGCCTGCGAATCAGGCGATGGATGTTATTGGGAATGATTCCCATCCACAATGGAGCGGCGCGTAAAGAGTGTAAGGTTGTGGATTGATGGAATGATAATATTTACTATTTGCGAATGAATGCCATAACGACCTGCCCGTCGCGCCTGCTGGTGATCGAGGACGATCCCGTATTGAGCGCCGACCTGGGGGACTACTTCCGCGACCGCAATCACCGGGTCACGCTGTGCCGCGACGGCGGCGAGGGCCTGACCCTGGCCCGCGACGGCGATTTCGATCTGGTGCTGCTGGACATCCTGCTGCCCGGGCTGGACGGCCTGGCGTTGCTGGCCCGTTTGCGCGAAACCAGCCCGGTGCCGGTGATCCTGCTGTCCGCGCTGGGCGACGAACAGGACCGCATCACCGGCCTGGTGCGCGGCGCCGACGACTACCTGCCCAAGCCGTTCAGCATGGCCGAGCTGGCGGTACGGGTGGCCGCCGTGCTGCGCCGGGTGGCGTTGGAGCGCGGCGCCGGCCAGCGGCCCCGCCAGGGCCCTCTGCGGCTGGACGGCCTGGCCCTGGATCTGGACACCGAGACCGCCCGCTACCGGGACCGGGCCCTGGATCTCACCGTCACCGAGTTCCGTCTGCTGCGGGTGTTCCTGGAGCAGAGCGACCAGGTGTTGAGCAAAGCCTTCCTCTACCAGACCGTGCTGCACCGCGGCTACGGGCGCCATGACCGCAGCCTCGACCTGCATGTCAGCCACCTGCGCCGCAAGCTGCGCGCCGCCGGCGTGCCCGGCCAGCCGCTGCGTACCGTCTGGGGGCAGGGCTATACGCTGGCCGCCGAGGCGGCCGGCGCCGAGCCCTCCACGCCGGGCCCATGATTCCCGGCCGTCATTCCCTGTTCTGGAAGCTGGCGCTGCTGCTCTGCCTGAGCGCGGTGTTCACCGTGGTGCTGAGCGGCTGGCTGTTGCGCACCGTGGGCGAGCAGGTGGTGCTGCTGGACGAGCCGGCCAAGGTGGTGATGCGCGAGTACGCCGCCCAGGCGGAGGACGCCTGGCACCGGGGCGGCGCCGAGGGGGTGTCGGCCTGGCTGCAGCAGCTGCGCCGCCGTGAGCCCGGCGACGCCATGGTGGTGGACGCCAGCGATCATTCGCTCAGTGGCCGGCCGCTCACCGAGAGCCAGCGCGCCGGCCTGCGCTTCCAGAGGGAGCTGGACTGGCGCATGAGCTTCCGGTCCACCTCCATGCCCTACATCGGCGTGCCGTTTCCCGAGAACCCGGAGGCGGGGCGGCTGGTGATGCAGTTGCCGCCGCGCTTTATGCCCGGGCGCAACTGGCCGCTGTGGCAGACCCTGCTGGTGGTGGTGCTGCCGGCGCTGCTGGCGATGCTCGCCGGCGGCCTGCTGTACTGGCGCACCATGGTGCCCCTGCGGCTGCTGCAGGCCCGGGTGCGGCGCTTCCAGGACGACCCGGAAGCGCGGGTGGGCCCGGGGCTGGCGGCGCGCCGGGACGAGTTCGGCGACCTGGGCCGGCGCTTCGACCGCATGGCCGAACGGGTGGCCCAGGTGCTCGGCAGCCAGCGCCAGCTGCTGCACGACATGTCCCACGAACTGCGCACGCCCCTGAGCCGCCTCAGTGTCGCCCTGGAAGGGGACCTCTCGGAGCAGGACCTGCGCCGCCGCGTGGCCCGGGAAGTGACCGCCATGCGCGAACTGGTCTCGGACACGCTGTCGCTGGCCTGGCACGACACCGAGCAGCGCGGCACCGCCACCGAACCGCTGTCGCCGCTGGCGGTGTGGGACCTGGTGGTCGACAACGCCGCCTTTGAAAGCGGCTGGCCGGCCCGCTGCTTCCCCTGCCGGCTGCCGGCCGACGCCCGCGTCGCCGGCAACCTCAACGATCTGGCCCAGGCGCTGGAAAATCTGGTGCGCAACGCGGTGCGCCATTCGCCGCCGGAGGGCCCGGTCCGCCTGGACGGCCGCCGCGAAGGCGACTGCTGGCACCTGTGGATCAGCGACCGCGGCCCCGGTGTCCCCGACGACCGGCTGGACAGCATCTTCGAGCCCTTCGTGCGCCTGGACCAGGCGCGCTCCGCCGGCAGCGGCTTCGGCCTGGGGCTCAGCATCGCCCGCCGCGCGGTGCACCGCCAGGGCGGCCGGATCTGGGCGGAGAACGGCCACCCCGGCCTGCGCGTGCACCTGTGCCTGCCCGCCGCCGCGGAAGTTCCCGCCGCGAACGTATAGTTTGTAAATCCTCTTTATTTGAAAATAAGAATTACTATCATTCCGGACTCTGTTAACTGGATCGGACAAAAAGGAGTACCGGGATGCGATTTGCGTTATGGGGTGCGGCCGCGCTACTGGCCACCGGGCCCGTATTGGCGGAAAGCGGTGACGGCCACGAACTGGGGCAGGTGACGGTCACCGCGTCGGGGCACGCGCAGCAGCTGGAGGACGCGCCGGCCTCGATCAGCGTGATCACGCGCGAGCAGATCGAGCAGCGCTACTATCAGGACGCCACCGACGCGCTGCGGGACATCCCCGGGGTGATCATTACCGGCGGCGGCTCCGGCGATCGCGGTAACGACATCGTGATCCGCGGCATGCCTTCCCAGTACACCCTGATACTGGTGGACGGTAAGCCGGTGTCCACCCGCGAAACCCGCCCCAACGGCAGTGCCGGTTTCGAGCAGGACTGGCTGCCGCCGCTGCAGTCGATTGAGCGGATCGAAGTGGTGCGCGGCCCCATGTCCACCCTGTACGGCTCGGACGCCATCGGCGGCGTGATCAACGTGATCACCCGCAAGGTCGCCGAGGAGTGGGGCGGCGCGGTGCAACTGGACACCATCATTCAGGACGATTCCCGTTCCGGCGACATCCAGCAGGGCAACTTCAGCCTCAGCGGGCCGTTGCTGGCGGACACACTGGGCCTGCAGGTTTACGGCCGCGCCAGCAGCCGCCAAGAAGACCGTTTCGTGGACGGCTTCGAAGAGAAAAACCTGAAGAACCTCAACGCCCGCCTGTCGTTCACTCCCACCGACAACCAGGATTTCACCCTGGAGGCGGGGCAGACCAAGCAGGACCGCCGTTCCCTGATCGGCTACAGCGCGCCGGCCACCGGCTGCCGGGGCGGCTGCACCGATTCCGACAACGAATACACCCGCGAAGTGCTGGCTTTGAGCCACACCGGCCGCTGGGATTTCGGCACCACCGACTCCTACGTACAGCGCGAGGAAGCGGAAAACCTGACCCGCGAGATGAAGGTCACCAACACCTCCGCGAAGACCGCCCTGGTGGCGCCGCTGGGCGACCACCTGCTCACCGTCGGCGCCAACTTCGAGAAAGAAGAGCTGTCCGACCGGACCTCCAACCAGATCTCCAACCGCACCGACGTGGACGCCTCCAAATGGGCGCTGTTCGCCGAGGACGAGTGGATGCTGCCGGGTAACGTCTCGGTCACCGGCGGGGTCCGTCTCGACGACGACGAAAACTACGGCAGCCACGTGAGCCCGCGTCTGTACGGCGTGTGGGGCATGGCGCCGCGCTGGACTCTGAAGGGTGGGGTGTCCACCGGCTTCCGGTCGCCGTCGCTGCGCGAGATCACCCCGGACTGGGGCCAGGTAAGCCGGGGCGGCGACGTCTACGGCAACCCGGACCTGGAGCCGGAGACCTCGGTGAACAAGGAGCTGGGGCTGTACTTCAACGCCGGCCGCGATCTGCAGGCCAACGTCACCGTGTTCCACAACGACTTCAAGGACAAGATCACCCGCATCGCTTGCCCGCCAAGCGTCTGCCCCGGCGGCCCCAACCAGTTCGGTTCCGATCCCACCTACCGGGTGAACGTGGACGAAGCGGTGACCCGGGGCGTGGAAGCCGCCGTGTCCACCACGCTGGCGCGCACCCTGGACCTGACGCTCAGCTACACCTACACGGATTCCGAGCAGCAGTCCGGCGAGTACGAGGGCGAGCCGCTCAACCAGGTGCCCAAGCATCTGGCCAGCCTGCAGGCGGACTGGCGCGTCACCAGCCGGTTGTCGCCCTGGCTGGCGGTGCGCTACCGCGGCGAAGAGAGCCAGCCCACCACCGGCCCGTCGAGCAGCAGCATCGTGGCGCCGTCCAACACCCTGGTGGACGCCGGCCTGGCCTTCAAGCTGACGCCCCAGGCCACGCTCAACACCGGCATCTACAACATCGCCGACAAGGAAATCTTCCAGGACGAGTACGGCTACGTGGAAGACGGCCGCCGCTACTGGCTGGGCATGCGCGTCAGCTTCTAAGCCCTTACAGCGGTTCCGTGAAGCGGGTGAGGATCGCCCGCCAGCGGTCGTAGACGAAAAAATGGCCGCCGTCCGGTTCCAGGGTCAGGCGGCTGTTGGGCAGCCACTGGTCCACCGCCAGCGCCTGGGCCACCGGCACCTGACCGTCCCGCTCGCCGTGCCACAGAAACACCGGCATGGTCAGCGAAGCGGCGTCCGGTTCCGGGGCCCGGGCCACCGCCCGCAGGTCCTCCACGAAACCCTGGCAGCCGTTGCGGTAGGCCTCCTTGACCGCCTTTACATAGGCGTCGCGGTGGCGCTGCTGAGCGAACACCGGCGCGTCCGCCGGGCTGGTGAAGGTGACGAAGCGGCGCAGGTGCTTGTCCGGATTCTTGATCAGCCCCCGCGCCACCAGGTTGAGCACGTTCTCCATCAGGTCCGGCGCCCGGTCGGCGACGCCCACCACCATTCGAAACAGGCCGCGCATCGGGTCGGCGTCGCCGCTCAGATGGGTGGGGCCCAGCGCCGACACCAGGCCCAGCCGCTGCACCCGGTCGCCGAGACGGCCGGCGCAATGCAGGGCGAGAAAGCCGCCCAGGGAATAGCCCAGCAAATGGAAGCGGTCGATGCCCAGGTGCTCGGTCAGCAGTTCCAGATCGCTCACCAGGTCGTCGATGCTTCTGTCCTTGAGCGGGTCGGAAAGGCCGTAGCCGGCCCGGTCCGGCACGATCAGCCGCAGGTTCAGTTCGTGCAGGATATCGGCGCCGCCGGGCACCTCCAGCCGCGATCCCCGCACGCTGTGAAAGAAGATCACCGGGGTGCCGTCGGCGTTGCCGTACTGGTGGAAGCGCAGGGCGCGGCCGTCGCGGGTGGTGAGCTGCCCGCCGCCGCTGCTGTCCAGGGCCGGCAGGTCCAGTGGCGGTTCCGGGCGGGCCGCCGGCGCGCGCTCGGCGGGGCGCGGCGCCAGCGGCGCCAGCCCGGACAGAATCACCGACACCAGCTCCGCCTGGCGGCCGGTGTCGGTCTTGCGGAACACCGACTTCAACTGCGCGCGCACCGTGGCCGGCGCCACCTGGGCATCGTCGGCGATGCGGTCCAGGGTGTGGCCGCTGACCAGGCCCTTGGCCACCTTGCTCTCCGCCGGGGTCAGGTCGTAAAGATCGCCCAGCAGCGTCTCGTCCACCAGGTTGTCCAGATTGGAGTGGGAGATGAACAGGGTGGCGGCGGGGCGCTCCGGGTCTTCCATGTCCACGGTGCGGCTCGGGCACACCAGCAGCGAGACGGTCACCCCGGTGGCCGGCTCGGTGAGCGGCAGCGCATGGTGGCTGCCCTGTTCCAGACAGCGGGCCAGGGCCTCGTGCAGCGCCTGATGCTGGCGGCGGTTGTTGATGCGCAGGCGCCCCTGGTGGTTGCTGAGCACCTCGCTGTCGCTGAGCGCGCCGGCGGCGATGCGGTTGAGCGTAATGATATTGAGCTGGGCGTCCACCACCGCGATACCGATCGGCAGGCGCTCCAGCGTGGCCACCGCCAGGTCCCGGGTTTCCCGGGTGCGCTCCATCTGCTCGCCGAGCCGCAGCGCCTGCTCCACATGGGGCACCAGGGCGTCGAGCATGCGCCGCCGCCGGTTCGGTTGCTGGTAGAGCCGGTCGTCCTCGAACGGGATGGCGGCTTCGCGGAGCAGGGCGGTCATTTCCGCCCAGCGCTCCGGGTCCTGCGCGGCCTGGTACATCAACAGAGTCAGCGCCGACAGTTGTTCGGTATGGCGGGCGCTGTCGTCGCCCTGGTCTTCATGCATTCGTCTTCCCCTCCCCAGGTTCCGAGCATGAAGCCATTGTGCACGTGAACAGAAACGAAAGAACCCCGCCGTGGCGGGGTTCCAAAGGGTCATGGCCCGGCGGTGCCGGGCGGAACCGGGCTTACATCTTTTCCTGAATGCGCTCGCGCAGATCGGTGTCGTACTGCGCCAACTGCGCGATCTGGTTGTATTTGCGCACGTCCAGGCCGGTGTCCTTCACCGCCTTGACCATTTCCTGCTGCGCTTCACGCTGCACTTCCATGGCTTTTTCCGGATCCTCGGAAGCCGCCTGAACCTCGCCCTGGTACTGGCCTTTCACTTCTTCCACTTTGGCCTGGGCGTCAGCGAATTTCTGCACTTCCTCGTCGGTGATGTCGGAAGCGTCACCCAGCGCCGGGTTGGGCTGGCCCTGCGGCGCCTGTTGCGCCGGCGGCTGACCCTGCTGGGCCGCGCCTTGCTGGCCCTGCTGCTGGGGCGCGCCCTGCTGTGCGAACGCGGCGCCGGTGACGCCGGCGGCGAGAAGAAGAGCGGACAATGACATCAGAGGCTTTTTCATGGAGCTTCTCCTATCCAATACAGAATTTTTAAGACGCGTTTCCCGATGCGTCCTGGCAGGTGTGACAGGGGGAAAGCCAAGAGTTCCTAAGCCGGAGGGGTCAAATTGTGTAAAGCCGGGACGCGAGCGCTGCCGGTCGATGCCTTATATGCTTTTAGAGAATAAAACTAGCACCATATATTTCTTTTAAATGAGACCGGCGCCCTTATCATTGCTCACTCATACGAAGTCAGGACGAAAGGAAAGGCACGCCATGGGTAACGCGCAGTTGATCACACGGGTCGGCAACAACAGCGCCGGTCTGTCCCGCGACGCCATCGATGACCTCAACCGGGAATACCGGGATTTGGACTTCGAGGCGCGTATCCGCCGTGTCTATCAGGATTTCGCCCCGGACAAGATCATGGTGACGTCCTCGTTCGCGGCCACGTCCGCCTATTTCCTGCACATCATTTCCTCGATCCGCCCGGAGCAGAAGATTCACTTCATCGATACCGGCTACCACTTCGAGGAAACCCTGAAGTACAAGGAATACCTGATCGAGCGCTTCAACCTGGACGTCATCGACCTGCGCGCCGACGAGCGCCAGCACCAGATCACCCAGGACGAACAGATGTGGCGCACTGATCCCGATCTGTGCTGCCAGGTGAACAAGGTCCAGCCCCTGGAAGACGCCAAGGAGCACTACGACCTGTGGATCTCCAGCCTGATGGGCTGGCAGACCGAGCACCGCGCCGGCCTGGAAGTGTTCGAAGAGCGCCGTGGCATGATCAAGTTCAACCCGATGATCGACGTCACCCGCGAGCAGCGCGACGCCTACATCGCCGACCACGACCTGCCGTTCCACCCGCTGGTCGAGGAAGGCTACCACTCCATCGGCTGCAGCCACTGCACCTGGAAAGGCGAAGGCCGCGAAGGCCGCTGGCAAGGCTCCTCCAAAACCGAGTGCGGCATCCACCTCTAACCCTGACGCGGCGGGCCTGTGGGAGCGGGTTGTGGGAGCGGGCCCCGCCCGCGAAAGGGCGGCAAAGCCGCCCGGCAGGATCCCAGAGCCCTGCCCCAGAGGCCTCACCGATACCGCCGCGCATACCCCCAATACACCACCGCCAGAAACACCGCCAACCCTGCCGGCATCAACAACGCGGTAAAGTGCAGCTCACGAAACAGCAAGGTGCCGACCAGGCCGCCAACCACAAACCCGCTGATCAACAACAGAAACAACAACAGCCGCCGCCCGTTAATCGGCACACCGCGCACCCGATTGCCGAGCATGATACCCAGGTCGGTGAAGATGCCCGACAGGTGGGTGGTGCGGATAATCGAGCCGCTGTAGGTGGTCACCATGGCGTTCTGCAGGCCGCAGGCCATGGACGCCAGATACACCCCCAGATCGCTGCCCTGTTGCAGGGTCAGCATCGCCATCAGCAGCAGGAACGCTTCGATCAGCAGCGAAAACCCGTAATGGCGGCCCAGCTTGAGCGCCGAGCCGGGAATCAGCACGCCGCTGAGGGCGGCGCCGGCCAGGAAGCTGAGCAGGGTGAGCAGCAGGTGGCCGGCCTGGGTCAGCGCCAGGTCCGCCAGCGCCAGGCCCAGCAACGAGGTGGTGCCGGTCAGGTGCGACACCGACTGGTGGCTGAAACCCAGCAGTCCCACGGCGTTGACGCTGCCGGCGAGAAAGGCCAGCAAAAAAGCGCCGACCTCCACCCAGCGGGGCAGGCGGGTGAGCAATGGCTTGTCCTTGTGGTTGGAAGCAAACCGCCATGGTAGCAAAGTCCCCGAGCCCTGGCCGTTCCAAGAGGGTGGAACGGGTCGGCGGATCGTTCACGGACACGAGATTATACTTACCGGTTACAAACCAAGGTGGCGGCGGTCCGCCTGCCGTGCCTCAATGGAAGGAGTCTATCGGGGACAGGGGCATGAAAACAGCGATCATCGTGGAAGATCATGGTGACACCAGGGAGTGGTTGGCCGCTCTGTTAGGGGACGCGTTCCCCGGCATTGAAGTGGCTGTCGAAAGCACCGTGGCCGGCGGCCTTCAGGCGCTGAGTGAGAGGGCGTTCGGACTGGCGTTGCTGGACATCAGTCTGCCGGACGGCAATGGGGTGACACTGGTGGAATGGCTGCGCCGCCACGCTCCGGACACCTACATCGTCATGGCCACCATCTTCGATGACGACGACCACCTGTTCACCGCGCTGCGCGCCGGCGCCCACGGCTACCTCCTCAAGGATCAACCCCGGGAAAGACTGCTCGAGCAGCTCGGCGGCATCCTGCGTGGCGAGCCGCCGCTGTCACCCAGTATCGCCCGCCGCATGATGCGTCACTTCCGGCAAACCACCAAGCCGGAGACCGGCGAGGATCCGCTCACCGAACGGGAGCGGGAAGTGCTCGGGTTGCTGGCGCGGGGCTTTACCCGCACCGACATCGCCAACGCCCTGGGCATCGCCGCCAACACCGTGGCCACTTACACCAAGAGCATCTATCGCAAGCTGGGTGTGTCCGGCCGCGCCGAAGCCGCGCTTGAGGCGGTGCGGCTTGGTGTGGTGAAACAGGATGGCTGACTCGTCACGGACGAATAAATGATAATCGGAATAACAGGGTTGGCCCCGCAGCAGCGGTTAATCATCGTTACCTTAATGGCTGTGTTCGTCACAGCGCTCTCCATCGCCTATGTTCTCAGCGTCCCGCAGCTTGGCATCGATTGGAAAGCGGATTTCGAACGCAATGTGCTGGTGGTCGAGAACGTATCTCCGGACAGCCCCAATCACGGGAAAGTGGTTGCTGGCCAGCGCGTCGTCGCGGTAAAGAAGGACAACGGCGGACTGATTCCTCTGTTCGTGGATACCATCCATGAAGATCCGGATCTGCTCACCTATCAGCGGTACAACATTCTTCTGGAGCAGCAGAATCGGCTAATCGAAGAGCTTGAAGACGGGATCATTAACGTTATCACTTCGGACCAGAGGGTGGTGACGCTTACCGCGGAACAGCAGGCCGGTTCCGGCGCCCTCGCATACTTGCTGATCAAGGCCGGCTACGGTTGGGTCGCGCTCCTGGTAGCGGCGGGGATCTGGGCTTACAGCCCTGGCAGGATAGAAACCAAGCTGTTCTTTTTGTCCGGTGTCAGTATATTTTCTACCACCCTGACCCTGGGCACCTATGGCGGCCGTGAGCTCGCCATCAGCGGTGACGTGCTTGCCTTTTTGATGTCTCTGAACCACCTTGCGGTATTACAGGTGTCCGCGTCTCTCGTCGCCTTATTCTGGGTCTATCCGATTCGTCAGAGTCGCTTCCCGGGGCACTATGTGATACTGGCCATCGGCGTACTCGCCTGGCTGAGTGATCAGTTCCAGCTGGCCACGAGCCCTCAATACACGGTTTACTCGGTTATCGTGGTGGGCTTTATTCTCGGTGTGATGGTACTGGGCAGGCAGTGGCGTCTTACCCGCAATCATCCGATCGAAAGAGCCTCTCTGAAATGGTGTGCACTCTCCGTGTTCACCGGCTGTCTGTTACTGACGACATTGATCATGCTGCCACCGGCATTGGGTGTAAGCCGCGGGTTGCCACTGTCGCTCAGCCTCATTTCGGTGCTGGTGCTTTATCTGGGGATGGCAGCGGGGCTGACGCGATATAGGTTGTTTGATCTGGAGCAGTGGTGGTTCAAGACCTGGATCTGGTTTTTCGGCGGTGTGCTGGTGGTGCTGTTGGACGTGGCGCTGATCTTTGGTCTGGGCCTGGCAGGCGAAATGGCACTGGCCCTGTCTCTGGCGTTGGCGGGCTGGCTCTACTTCCCGTTGAGGCAGGCGCTGATGAGCAGGCTGGGACGAAACCGGCAGAACAACTTTGACCTCGCTTTGAAGAAGCTGGTCGATAACCTTTTCTCCGCCAGCAGCGGCGGGCGCATTCTCTCCGCCTGGCCGGATCTGTTGGAGCAGACGTTTTCGCCGCTTTCGATCAGACCCATCAAACAGCCGGCCAATGCAAAGCCGGTAGCGGTTTCCAACGATGGCGTGCAGATGACGTTGGCCGCTCTTGATGTTGACCAGCCCGGCTTCCTGCTTGAGTTCGCCGATGACGGCCGGCGCCTCTTCAGTCCCGACGATCTGCGAATCGCGAGCCTGTTAAGAGCGATCAGCGAGCAGGCCCTGTTCACGGTGCGGGCCCGCGAAGACGGTGCCGAAGCGGAGCGACGTCGCATTATGCGTGATCTCCATGACGACGTTGGCGGCAGGATACTCAGCGTGCTACACAATGCGAGCGACGAGCGCCAGGCCAGCCTCGCCCGCAACGCGTTGCAGTCGCTGCGAGAGGCTCTGCAAGCCCTGGATCAGGAGTCCCTGAGCTGGCTGGTTGATTGCGTTCATGACTGGAATGATTTATGTCTCCAGCGCTGTAAGGAAATGGGCGTGCAATTACGCTGGTCGTTCAGCGGGGACCTCTACAAAGAGCAAGCGATAACGGTGCGTCAGCGCATTAACCTGAGCCGTATTATTCATGAGGCGCTCACCAATGCGTTCAGGCATGCCCACCCCGATTACGTCCAGGTGAGTGTCAAAATCGATAACGAAAATTTGTATCTCAAGGTGACCAATGACGGTGTGGTCGGGCTCCAAACGGAAACTAACAACATAGCAAAGCGCGGCCTGAACAATATGCGCACCCGCTCCGAAGAGCTGGGCGGGCACTTTCACTTTCATATAGATGGCTCCACCGCCACCATCGACGCTGTCATTCCCCTCGACGGCGCCTAGCACCCGCTGCGTTCCCCGGCCTCACCCCGAGTGACCCCGTTTGGGTGATGGGGCGGTTGTTCCCCGCCGCCTATGCTGACTCCGCTTGCCCTGGTCCACAGGGCTCCATGGAACGACGTAGCGGATAATAGGGGAACAACATGAAAACCCGTAACCAATTCTCGGCGGCACGCGCGGGCGTGCTGGCGGTGGCACTCGGTGCTTTGTTGGCCGGTTGTGGTGGGGGCGGCAGCTCCAGCGACGGTACGGCGGGAGGGCCGTCGACCCCCGGTGGCGGAGGCGGCGGCGTCGAGCCCACCGAGCTGCCGGCCCTGGCCGGTCTGGAAGGCGACGCCGACAACCAGGACCTGCTCTATTTCACCCAACCCGAAGGCGCCGACCCGGGGTTGTACGCGCTGGACCCGGCGGCGCCGGAGACTTCCATCCTGGTGGACGACCGGGTGCTGTTGGATGAAAACGCCTTTTCGCTCTCCTACGACCGCAGCTTCCTGCCGATTCACGAAGCCACCCTCAACGACGACGGTTCGCTGTCCGATTTCCGCGTCGACCGGGTGCTCTATTTCGACAACCGCTCGCTGCTGGACACCAACGGCTTCCATACCGCGGCCACCGATGTGGCGAACCCGCAGCCCGACCCGGTGTCCTCCGAGGACCTGATTTTGCTGACCAACGCCATCATCCAGTACGCCCTGGACGACGCGGACAACACCTCGGTGCTGTATGAGCTCAGTGACCAGGGCTGGTACCAGTTCCTGCTCAGCGACGATGAAAACACCGACCCCCTGCAACTGGCGGAGCGCTTTACGCCGGTGGCGCCGGTGCTCGACCCGGACCTCGGCCGGGGCGCCGGCTATCTGGTGATCGACAGCGACGACGACAACCGCATTAAACGGGTCGGCATGGACCTGGAACTGGAGCCCGGCCAGGTCACCATCGAAGGGGTGGCGCCCGCCGCCACCGCCCGGGTGTTGCCGTTGGGCGGCCCGCTCAACGACGGCGCCCAGTATCTGGTGATCAGCGGCGAGGACAGCCCCGGCACCGGCGGATTGTTCCTCTATCGCCCGGAACAGGGCGACGTGGGCACGCTCGAGCAGGTGGTCAACGGCGAGGGTGACCCCCTGGTGTTCAATGAATCCCTGTTCCCGCCGCCGACCCCGGCGCTGCCGGCGCCGCAGCATCTCACGCGCAGCGCCGACGTTCTGTTTTTCGCCATGCAGGGCAACGTGCTCGGCTTTGGGGATTTCGACCTGGTGCGGGTGGAGGGCGCGGAATGGCGTCGGGTGGCCACCGAATCCAGCCTGGGTGAGTTTGTCATCGCCAGCGGTGACCGGGTGGCGGTGCACAGCGAAGACCAGGTGCTCAGCTTTGCGCTGGACGGTTCCGACCGCCGCGTGATCGACAGCGACGACTCCATGTTCGGCCAGGACATTTCCACTCCGGTGTTGGGCGCGCGCAACGGCTGGATCTTCTATAACCGCGACACCGGCATCGGCGGCGCCGACCGCTTCGCGGTGGCCAACCGGCTGGACGGCAGTGACCAGGTGGTGATCGCCGACGCTTCCTGGGTCGGCGCCTCGTCCACCGGCACCGCGCCTTCCGCCACCCAGCTCGACGCCATGGAAGTGTCCGAAGTCTTCATGCTGCGAAACGGCACCGAGCTGGCGGCGGTGAACGCGGCCATGCCCGCCGCCGGCGCGGTGCGCCTGGGCCAGCTGCCGGATTCCGCCGACCAGGTGCGCATGTACGGCCTGGCCCCCGGCCCCCACCGTCTGTTGCAGGCGGTCAGCTCCGGCGCGCCGGAGACCCTCGACGTGCTGTACGTGAACACCCGCGAAGAGGATTCGCTGCGGGTGATCAGCGAGCAGTCCAGCGGCGACGCCGACCAGCGTCCGGTGAAGGGCTTCTGATGAAAAACACGACCTTCGTTCTGTTGTGTCTGGTCGCCGTGCTCGCCGCCTGTGGCGGCGACTCGTCCTCCTCCGGCGGCACCACCGCCGCCGGACCGGGGGCCGAACAGCCAGGGCCGGAACAGCCCACCCCCGAGGGCGGCGGTGCCCTGAGCGGCGCGGCGCAAAAAGGCCCCTTCCAGGCCGGCGCCACCGCGCGGCTGCAACGGCTGGTGAACGGCGCCGTGGACAGCGACAGCGCGGCGTTGGAAGCCACCGTGGACGAACGCGGCCGCTATGCGTTCCCGGAAACCGGCTTCGTCGGGCCGGCACTGCTGACGGTCAGCGGCTTCTGGTTCGACGAAGCCGAGGGCCAGTTCAGCGGTGAACCGGTCACCCTGAGCGCGGTGGTCTTCCTCGAAGAGGGCGAACAGGCCGCCGACGCCAACGTCAATGTGCTCACCGACCTGATCAGCGAACGGCTGATGTCGGAACTGGCGGAGCACAATGACGACTACGCCGCCGCCCTGGCGGCGCTGATGCCGGACTACCGGGCGCTCACCGGCCTGCGCCGGCCGCCGGGCCAGCTGGACATGCTGGCCGGTTTTATTCCCGGCGAAACCCTGGAGGTGGGGCTCTACCAGGAGGTGCGGGTGCTGCCGTTGCTCAGCGCGGCGGTGGCGGAAAACGGCCTGCCCGCCCTGGCGGCGGCGCGCGCCGGCTTTGCCCGGAACGGCGCCGACGACGAGGACGCCGTGGCGTTCTGGGACGCCATAAAAACCGGCTACGGCACCCTGCTCGCCGACTACCCGGATGAAGAAGCCCTGGTGGCCGCGATCCAGCAAAACCTGTCGGCCCAGTACCCGCTCAATGACGGCGAAGGGTTTCCACCGGCGTCTCTGGGGGCGCTCTCGGAAGCGCTGGGCTTCGCGCCCGCCTGTTCCCAGGGGCCGGACGGCGGCGAGGAAGGCTACCGTCGCGTCTGCGTGGACGCCGGGCCGCAAACCACCAGCCTGGCATCCGGCGCCGCCAACGCCCGCGATTTTTATCTGGAAGCCCCCTACGGCGGTTCCTTCACCGTGCGCCTCAGCCACGGCGACCAGGACCCGGATACCGACACCATCTTCCAGTACCGCCGCGCCGGCAGCAGCGGCCCGGGCACCCTGCTGGAAGAGTGCAGCACCCGGCACGCCTGCACGGTGGCGTCCATGTCACTGCGTAAGGGCGAACGCGTCTATCTGCGCGCCATCGCCAACAGCGGCAGCGAGCGCTCCGTGTCGGTGGAAGCGATCCCGCTCAGCGACGGGCACTGGCTGGAGCCGGTGATCATCGAACCCTTCCTGGTGCCGCACCAGGGCCAGGTGGGCAGCCGCGACGGCAGCTTGGCGCCGTCCGACTACGCGGCGGAAACCGCCAACAGCCACGCCCATTACTTCCTGTACCTGGGCAACACCAGCGGACGCAGCCTGGTGGTGGACGAGTTTTTGTGTGGCGACGACATCCTGCCTGCCGGCCACAGCACCCGGGTACTGCTGGTCAAGCTGCTGGGCCGGGACACCGAAGTGGTCCGCGACAGCTCGGTGCGACGCTGCGAGGGCTTCCGCCATGACTTCGAAGCCGGCCAGGCGGGCCTCTACTACCTGCGCGTGAACGCGGACTACCAGCGGGTGTCGGGGCTGAGGCCGTCGTCCGCGCCGTACCGTTTCCGGATCCGGGGATTGTGAAAGCGGCCCGCGCGGCGCGGGCGGTGTGACGTGGCGGGGGGCGGTGTGGCATAATCCGCCCCCTTTTCGCCCCTCCACGCCACACCAATTCGGAACCCGACCTTGCTCACCACCGCCAACATCACCATGCAGTTCGGCGCCAAGCCGCTGTTCGAGAACGTCTCCGTGAAATTCGGCGACGGCCACCGCTACGGCCTGATCGGCGCCAACGGCTCCGGCAAGTCCACCTTCATGAAGATTCTCGGCGGTGACCTGGACCCGTCCTCCGGCAATGTGTCCAAGGACGTCAACGAGCGCATCGGCAAACTGCGCCAGGACCAGTTCGCCTACGAACAGTATTCCGTGGTGGACACGGTGATCATGGGCCACGACGAACTGTGGAAGGTCAAGGAGGAGCGAGACGCCATCTACGCCAAGGCGGAGATGACCGAGGAAGACGGCCTGCGCGCCGGCGAGCTGGAAGCCGAGTTCGCCGAGCTGGACGGCTACACCGCCGAATCCCGCGCCGGCGATCTGCTGCTCGGCGTGGGCATTCCCGTGGACCAGCACTTCGGCCCCATGAGCGAGATCGCGCCGGGCTGGAAGCTGCGCGTGCTGCTCGCCCAGGTGCTGTTCTCCGAGCCGGACATCATGCTGCTCGACGAGCCCACCAACAACCTGGACATCAACACCATCCGCTGGTTGGAAGGCGTGCTCAACCAGCGCGACTGCACCATGATCATCATCTCCCACGACCGCCACTTCCTGAACAGCGTGTGCACGCACATGGCGGACCTGGACTACGGCGAGCTGCGGGTTTACCCGGGCAACTACGACGAGTACATGACCGCCGCCACCCAGGCGCTGGAACGCAAGCGCGCCGACAACGCCAAGAAGAAAGCGCAGATCGCTGATCTGCAGCAGTTCGTCAGCCGCTTCTCGGCCAACGCGTCGAAATCCAAGCAGGCCACCTCCCGCGCCAAGCAGATCGACAAGATCAAGCTCGAGGACATCAAGCCGTCCAGCCGCCAGAACCCCTACATCGTGTTCGAGCAGGACAAGAAGCTGTTCCGCAACGCGGTGGAAGTGAAGAGCCTGGCGAAAAGCTTCGATGACGAAGAGCTGTTCTCCGGCCTGGATCTGCGCGTGGAAGTGGGCGAGCGCATCGCCATCATCGGCCCCAACGGTGTCGGCAAGACCACCCTGCTGCGCTGCCTGATGGGCGACCTGGAGCCCAGCGCCGGCGAAGTGAAGTGGTCGGAAAACGCCACCCTCGGCTACTACGCCCAGGACCATGCGGCCGACTTCGAGGACAAGCTCAACCTGTTCGACTGGATGCAGCAGTGGGGCAAGGAGAGCGACGACGAGCAGATCATCCGCGGCACCCTGGGCCGGCTGCTGTTCTCCTCCAGCGAGATCAACAAAACCGTGAACGTGATCTCCGGCGGCGAGCAGGGCCGCATGCTGTTCGGCAAGATCATGCTGCAGCGCCCCAACATCATGCTGCTGGACGAACCCACCAACCACCTGGACATGGAATCCATCGAGTCGCTCAACCTGGCGTTGGAAAACTACCCGGGCACGCTGCTGTTCGTCAGCCACGACCGTGAGTTCGTGTCGTCCTTGGCCACCCGCATCATCGAGCTGACGCCCACCGGCATCGTCGATTTCCACGGCAGCTACGAGGACTACCTGCGCAGCCAGGGCGTCGCCTGAGCGCACCGCGACAATTTGCCGCATTCCCTTTGCCCGCCGGGCCGCTAGGCTTGCGCACACTCTCGATGTGCCAGCCTGGAGGCCCCAGTGTTGTTTGTTGCCCGGTCCCGCTTTTCCCGCCACGCCCCCCTGGCGATCGCCCTGACCATACTGGCGCCGGCCGCCTGGTCGGCACCCTCCGGCCACCAGCTGGAGACGGTGCGCGTCGATGACGCCGCCGCCGCCCCGGTGACGCCCACCACCACCGACGGCCGTCTCGGCCTGAGTGAGCGCGAGACCCCGGCCACGGTGAGCACCGTGGACCGCGAAGACATCGAACAGCTCGGCCTGCGCAATCTGATCGAGCTGTACCGCAGCGCCCCCGGCGTGGCCGCCGGCAACATTCCCGGCTCGCCGGCCTCGGTGTCGATGCGCGGGCTCACCGATGTGGGCTACCTGTTCGACGGCGTGCGCGTGGCCGACCCGTCGCTGGTGTCGCGCAACCTGGACACCTGGAACCTGGAGCGGGTGGAAGTGCTCAAGGGCCCGGCCTCGGTGCTGCACGGCACCGGCGCCCTGGGCGGCACCCTCAACCTGGTGACCCGCAAGCCGGACCTGGCCGGCGACCGCTATGACGGCATGCTGGAGTACGGCAGCCACGACAGCTTGCGGCTGGGCGTGGGCACCAACCGGGTGGTCAATCCGAACGTGGCGGTGCGCGCCGACCTCAGCCACGGCCGGAGCAGCGGCTATGTGGACGACACCGATTCCGAGACCACCGCGCTGACCACCGGCGTCCTGATCCAGGCCAGCGACCGGCTCATCCTCAGCGCCGCCCTGGATCTGTACAGCGACCGCTACGCCACCCCTTATCAGGGCGCGCCGCTGCTGCCCGAGGACGTGGCCCGCGACCCCAGCGACGTGGTCTCCGGCGGCGGCCTGGTGCTGGACGAAGCGATCCGCGACAACAACTACAACGTGCGCGACGGCGAAATGGCCGCCGACAGCCAGTGGCTGCGCACCAAGGCGGACTATCAGCTCAGCGGCACCTGGCGGCTGGTCAACGAGCTGAGCTTTTACAACGCCAACCGGGACTGGGCCAACTCGGAAGACTTCACCTACAACGACGCCACCGGGCAACTGGACCGGCTCACCACCCGCATCAACCACCACCACCGTTTCGCCACCGATCGCTTCTACGGCGTGCACGACGGTTACCTGGGCGAGCGCCGTCACCGCCTGGTGGTGGGCGCCGAATACCAGTACACCGATTTCGACAGCCGCCGCCGCTTCGGCGGCACCACCCCGGTGGACCCGTTCAACCCGGACCGTGGTGATCTGCCGCCCAACAGCCCGGCCAACTACGGCTCGCGGGCCGACTTCGACAGCACCGTGTCCGGCGGCGCGGTGTTCCTGGAAGACGCCCTCAACCTGACCCCCAACTGGGTGCTGGTCAGTGGCCTGCGCTACGAATATCTGGAACTGGACCGGGGCATCGACGACCTGAGCGCCGGCACCCGGGACACCTTCGGGCAAACCTTCGAGGACCTCTCCTGGCGGCTCGGCACGGTCTACGACCTGACCAACAACATGCAGGTGTTCGCGCAGTACAATCAGGCGTCATCGCCGATCGGCAGCCTGTTGCTCAGCAACCCCACCAACGCGCGTTTTGATCTGAGCGACGGCCGCGCCACCGAACTGGGCGCACGCGCCAATTTGTGGCGTGACCGGGTCACGCTCACCACCGCCGTGTACCGCTTGAATCAGGACGACATCGTCACCCGCGACCCGGCCAACCCGGCGCTGTCCGTGCAGGGCGGCGGCATCGAGGCCGAAGGCGTGGAAGTGGACCTGACGGTGCGCCCCCATGAGCGCTGGTGGATTAACCTGAACGGCGCCTGGAACGACGCCGAATACGATCAATTGCTGGGCGCCGGCGGCGAGGACCTGTCCGGCAACCGCCTCACCAACGTGCCGAAAACCACCGCCAACCTGAGCAGCGCCTACACCCTGGCGGCGCTGCCGCTGACCCTGGGCGGCGCGGTACGCCACACCGGCGACTTCTACACCGGCACTGCCAATGAGTACCTGGTGGACGAGCGCAGCCTGCTGGACGCCTGGGTCAGCTACCCGGTGGCCAGCGGCACCCTGACCCTGCGCGGACGCAACCTCACCGACGAGTTCTACGCCGACTGGTCCGGCTACAGCGCCACCCAGGTCTACGTGGGCGCGCCGCGCACCGTGGAACTGGGCTGGACCGGCCGCTTCTGATCACGACCGGCCGTTGCCCCAGGGGGTTTAGCGGGCGCTGGCCAGCGCCGGCTGAAGCTCCGGGTAGACCTGCAGGGTGGCGTTGAGCACTTCCTGGAAGTTGCTCTTCTGGCCGTGCACCGTGGTCATCCAACGGGCCATGTCGTTGAGTGAGCGGAACGACAGATCCGACGTCTCGCGGATGTACTCCCAGCCGCCGGAGGCCTGGATGGCGGCGTCGCGGCCCACGTTCTGGCCCGCCTTGGAACCGGCCATGCCGCCGAAGAAGCTGCCGATCAGGCTGCCGCCGGGCACGCTCTCCAGGGCTTTGCGTCCGGCGTAGGCACCGGCCGCCGCGCCCACCGCGGAGCCCGCCGCCGAGCCCATCTTCGCGTTGATCGCCTTGTTCACCCACTCGGCGGTGACGCCGTCGCTGGTGTAGGGGCTGAGGTATTCACCGGAGTTGTCCTCAATCGCCAGCCCTTCGACCCGAGCCTGCGCTTCGGCCTGCAGTACCTCTTCCAGGGCTTGCTGCTGCTGCGGGGTAATCTCCGCGCGGGTCAGGGTCACCGTGCGATCGTCGCCGCCGTCCTGGCCGGCCAGCACCAGGCTGACCGGCGTATTCGGCTCGCCCTGGACCATCAGGCGCACTTCCAGCATCGATTTGCCGCCCACGCTTTGTGGTTCGCCGTCGCCTTCGGCCACCGCCAGAAGCTGGTCGCCGGTGTGCACCTCGCCGCTTTGGTCCGAAGGTGCGCCGGGCACCAGGGTACCGATCACGACGCGGCCCTGCGCGTCGCTCGCCAACACCGCGCCGATCTTGCCGGACTCCTGCGCCAGCGCCTGTTGTTGCGCCTGTATCTGTTGCCAGGCCTGCATCTGGGCCTGCTGTTGCGGCGTGGCGCAGCCCCCCAGGGTTGCCAGCGCCGCCGCCAGCAGGACATACCGCGTTGCGTGAGTTATGGAAAAAGTCATCGTCGTTCCCCTACTGCTTGATTGATGTTGTTACGGCGCCATGCGCGCCATGGTCTGCAGCGCCAGTTCCCGGCCGGTTTCGGCCAGGGACACCGGCTGTACCCGTTTCTGATAGCCCCGATCCGTGGCCACCCACTGGTAGGGCGGGTCTTCGTCGTTGTCGCGCCGGCCGGTGCTGGTGAACACCGCCAGTACCGAGGCGTCGCGGGTGGACAGCACCCGCACCTGGTAGACCGGCTGGTCCTCGAAAGAGGGACCGGCGGTGAGCTCCATGACGAAGTCGGCGTGCTCCGCCAGCGCGCGCATGCGCAGGCGGGCGTTGTCCGGCGACAGCCTTGAGAAGCTGCCGTCTTCCAGAGCGTTGTCGGTGAGCCGCGCGGCCAGGGCGCGGTCCACCACGCTGGCGCCGGCGCTGCGGAAGGTGGTGATCAGCCCGGACTGCAGCTCGTGGGCGGCGCGGTTATCCGTGGGGCGTTCGCCGTCGCGGTATTCGTTCTGGGCGGTGGCCTGGCCCTGGGCGTTGCCCTGGCTGTCGCCGTCCGGGCCGCTCGCTTCGAATTCGCCGCGCACGCCCACGGTGGCCCGTTGCCGGCTTTGCCAGTCGCTCACCCGGCTGGACAGCGCCTCGTTCCACAGCACCGCGATGCGCGCTTCGCCGTCGCCGCTGAAGCGCTCGCGGAAGCGGGCGGTGATGGTGTCGGCGTCGTCCCGGCGGCCGCCCGGGGCCTGCTGTTCCCGGTAAGCCTCTTCGCTGAGCGGGGCCTTGGCCGGGGCCATCATCGGCGCCGGGGAGTGATCGGTCTGGGCGCCGGCGGTGCCGGCCAGCGCTAACGCCGCCCCCAGGGCCGCGAAGCGGATCAGCCGTTGTCGGTTCATCGTGCTTGCCTCACTTCCACGCGGTATTGAAGCCGGTCGGTGCTGACCGATTTTTCTTCGTACACGGCGCGGGCGTTGGCCGGCACCGAGATGCGCCGCCACACCGGGCGGGCGTCCAGGGGGCGGCCGCTTTGCGAGTAGAACGAGGTGCGCGCTTCCACCATGTAGTTGAAGTCGGTGTGGTTGCGCAGCTCCACCCACACCTGGGAGGTGCCGGTGTCGGTGCGCTCGATGCCGTGGCCGGTGGTGGACAGGCGCATCACGTTGTCCGGCCCGGTGAGGCCGTCCTTGAAGCGCCGGTTGAGGTCGTAGTCGGTGAAGATCACGGTGTTGTAGCCGGTGTCTTCGGTACGCTGCTGAAACTCTTCCTTGCTCATGCTGCTCTGGCAGCCGGTGACGACCAGGCCGGCGGCCAGCAGCGCGCTGACGATCAGGGTTTTCATAGTGGCTTTCCTTCTTCTGTGGGGCGGCTGCTGGCGAAGGCGAGGCCGTTGCCCCGGTCATCGAAATGCACGGGCACGGTCTCGGTGCCGTCCGGCAGCGGTTGCGAGGTCGCGTCCAGGAAACGGACTTCCAGCGGCCCGGCGCCGGGCGCCAGACGCAGGGTGGTGACATGCAGGCCGTCCGGCAGGCGCTGCCAGTAGCGGGTGTCCGCCTCGGTGCGCGAACGCGCGGACAAACCCTGGGCGGCCACGCCGATGGCGGTCACGGTATGAAAGCCCGCCGCCAGACCGCCGCCGGCGGCCATGCTCAGGCCGGCCACGGCGCTGTTGCCGCTGGCCGCGGTGAGCACGTCGCCGGTGGCCTGGGTGTTCTTCTTGAACTGCACCTTGCCTTCGATAATGCGGTCCACGGTGCGCCCGCCCCGTGTGGAGGCCTGGAAGAACACGTCCTCAACCGGGAACAGGGCGACGCTGTCACCACCGTGCATAAGCTCCGCCCCCTGGGCGCGGATCCGCTTGCCGCGCCGGTAGACCAGCTCGTAATGGCCGACGCCGTCGGCCAGCTTGCGCGGCGCGGTGCCGGTTTCGGCGATCACCAGGGTGTTGTGGTCGGCGGCGGGCACCGGGCCGTCCGGACGGAACTGCCGGTACTCTTCGAAGTGCTGCTCGGCCAGGGTGTTACTGCCGGCGAGCTTGGCGGACCAGCCCGCCAGATAGATCAGCGAGGCGAAATCCGTGGTGTTCTGCTCCTCCTCGGCGAAGGCGTCCTGCAGCAGCCCGCTGATAAAGCTGGCGCGGGCGTTGCCGTAATCGCCGTCGCGCAGGAACAGCAGGCCCCGGTAATAGAACACCATGGAGCGTTCATAGGGCTCGCCCTTGAAGTCCTTTTCGCCTTCCTCGTACCACAGGCTGCGCGCCCGGTGGGCCGCCTCGTTGTCGGCGTAGACGCTTTCGATATTGGCGATGGCCCGGTCCAGCGCCGCCTTGGACAGGTCGTAGTGCCCCCGGTGGAAGGCGGCGGCGCCGATCTCCATCAGGTTGAGCACCTCGTTGCGGCGGCCTTCCTCGAACAGGTCCTGGTAGAGCGGCTGCAGGGCGGCGGGCTTGCTCGCCACCACCGCCTGCTGGTCCGGGTCCAGGGCGCGGGTTTCGTATTGGGTGGGCCCGGTGGCGCAACCGGCGAGCAGCAAGGCGGCGGCCAGCGGCGCCCCGGCCTTAGCGATAAAGCACATTGTCCTGGCTCGCCTTCTTCATCTCATAAGAGCCGCTCCAGACAATGGTGCCCAGCTCCAGGTCGATCATCTCGAACGTCACCTGGTGGTAGCGCGAGCGCGTCTGGCTGTTGCGGTCCATGGCGTCCAGCGAGGCGATGCGCCCGCCCAGCCGATAATCACCGCCGGCGGTGGCCTGCGTCTGGCGGATGGTGCCGCCGTCCACGGCGCCGTCGCGCTTGAGCTCGCGCTCTTTCTCCACCATGTCCGCGAAGTGGCGGCCCACAAAGACCATCCGGCCGTTGGCGGCGCGGTTGAGCTCCACGCGCAGACGGTCGGTGAGCAGGTTGGTATTGATGATCGAAGAGCTTTCGTTCTTGAAGTATTCGTTGTCGATGATGATCCGCGGCGGCACGTCCCGCGCCGCCAGAATGCGGTTGGAGAGCATGTCCCGCATCATCTCGTCGGTCATCGCCACCACGTCCTGGGACTCGATGCCGACCCCCTGAACGCGGCCCGAGGAAGACGGGTCCTCGTACACCGAGGCCTGGCCGGCCACGTTATCCACCTGCGAGGACGGCGTGCATCCCCCCATCACCATCAGGGCCCCCAGGCCCGCCATCAGATGACGTCTCTTCATGTCCTGCTCCGTCTTGTTGTATGCGCCGGTGACAGACACCGGCGTCCCCATGCGGGCAAGAGTAGCCAGGGCAGAGCAGGGCGCGCATACCCCATATGGGGTAAGCGGAGTGTGTTTTGGATCACAGCATTCCCGTGGGCCATCCCTAGACTTATGCAACGACGTGCCCAGGACCGCACAACAGCAAGGGCGCGCTGACATGGAATTTGGGGGATAACATGGATAAGACCTTTCTCGCCGGGGCGGCTGTCGTCGCGATCCTGGCCATCACCGGTTGTGGCGGATCAAGCAGCTCCGGCAGCAGCGGCGGCGGTACCGCCACACGCACCGCGCACTTCGTGGACAACGCCGTCACCGGCCTGCATTACACCTGCGGCTCTTCAAGCACCAAAACCACCGGCGAACAGGGCGTGCTGCGCTGCCCGGACGGCGCCACCGCACGCTTTCTGATCGGCGATATTGAATTGGGCGAGGCCGTGGTGAACGGCAATACGGTGTTCATCACCCCGGTGGACCTGGCCGGCGACGGCGCCGACGAAAACGACAACACCGTGATCAATATCAGCCGCTTCCTGATCAGCCTGGACGCCGACCAGGACCTGACCAACGGCATCCAGATCGACCCGGCCTCGCACCTGGACCTGGGCCTGGCCATCGATTTCAGCCTGGATCCGGTGGCCTTTGAAACCGCCATCGCCTCCGCGCTGGACATGCTCACCGCCGATTTGCCCGGTGGGCCCTATCCGCTGGTCGCGGCGGCGGACGCCCAGGATCATGTGATCGTGGCCCTGCACCTGAGCAACGCCGGGCTGTATCGCGGTACCGTCCGCCACGCCGGGAACGCGCTTACCGGCATGACGTTCCTGGTGACCCGGCAAGGCGCCGCCTACGGCACCAACCGATCCACCGATGGCCGATACGCCGCCACCGGCTTTGAAGAGTCGGCGGATTGGTTGAATACATCGGGTCAGGGTGAAGGCTTCAAAATCGACGGCACCACCGCCGCCACCCATTTCATTGAAGCGTCGATGGCGGATGGCCGTGCTTCCGGAAGTCCGGATAGCGGCGACTATCCGCGCTTTGAAGCCACCCGCCGCCTGGCGTTCGACCCGCTCTACGATCAGGCGCTGGCCGAGGATTTCGCCGATCTTCTGCCCCTGGCCATCGGTATCGGCGAGAACGATGATGCCCCGTTTGTCATCCAAGACACAGCCGACGATCTGGACGGCGCGCCGTTCGGATCCAGGGGTTCAGAGGGCGGTGTGGCCGGGGCGCCGGCTTCCTCGAAGGAGCAAAACGACCTGGACTTCAGCGATCTAATAGCCGCGGAGATCGTGGAAACCGATGGTCGCACACTCCGCCTGATGGCCCTGTCCATGAGCGGCTACCTGGTCGATGCCACCATTGATCTGAGCGACGCCCAACCCACGGTGAAAGCCGCCTGGGAGCACGTCCACGAAGGCCGTCGAGGCACAACGCAAACGTTCGTGCCGCTCCCCTAGGAAAGGGGCCAGCAGTCAGGGCGTGCTCGCGAGCGCGCCCTGACGGACCGGTTGTCGAAATCCAGATTCGGCGTTCGACCAGGGGTATCCACAGCAAAGGAGAGACCCCATGACCGGCCAAACCATCCGCCTGCACCGCGTCCTGCGCGGCACCCCGGACCGCGTCTACCGCGCCTTCACCGACCCGGACGCCATGGTCAAATGGCTGCCGCCCTTTGGCTTCACCGCCACCATGCATGAAAGCGACGTCCGCGAAGGCGGCGGCTACCGCATGTCCTTCACCAACTTCACCACCGGCAGCCGCCACACCTTCGGCGGCACATACGTGGAGCTCAAGCCCAACGAACGCATCCGCTACACCGACAAGTTCGACGACCCCAACCTCCCCGGCGAGATGCAGGTCACCGTCACCCTGAAAGCAGTGCTCGGCGGCACCGAGCTGCACATCGTCCAGGAGGGCGTGCCCGACGTGATCCCGGCGGAGATGTGCTATCAGGGCTGGCAGGAGTCGCTGATCCAGCTCGCGCAGCTGGTGGATCCGGAGATCCCGGACGAGGGGTAAAGATAGATGGAGGAAAAGTTGGCGGCTCACAAAAGAAACGGATTTATTGCTTTCTTGAGCGCTGGCTCATTTTCCGAGCGATAGGCAACTTAAATATTGCTTACATGCCAATAAAGAAGCTGTTATGTTTCTTTTAAGGTAAAAGCAATTGATAGGATGCCTCATGAGTACCATGCGTCAGCAGCTCAAAGCACGCAGAAAAGCACTCGGCCTCCGACAGGAGGATATGGGGACGCGTGTGGGTATGCCTCGCCAGCAGTACCAACTCTTGGAGGCCAAGGGCAACCCACGACTGGACACTCTGGAGCTGGTGGCCAAAGGGCTGAATAGCGAGCTGATGCTTATTCCCCGCGAAAAGCTTGCTGCGGTTAAGGCGGTGCTTGAGGGCAAAGCGTTGCCTGTGCGTGAAAGTGATGCGCCAGACTACAGCGAAGCTCCATCGCTGCCCGATGACCCTTGGGCCGGGCTTCTGGGGGACGGAGAATGAGCGCTCCGATCCCCCTGGAGGCCCGAGTGCTGCGGCTGTCCCTGCATGGCCGCCATGTCGGCTATTTGGCCGGATTCACGAATGGCCAGAACGTCCTGACCTTCGATCACGCATTTCGGGAAGATCCCCTGCGTCCCACGTTCAGTTTGACCACCCATCCGGAGTTTCCCACGGCGGACAAACTCCTTTCCAGGCCTTGGGTGGCCAAACAGCGAGTTCATCCCGTGCTTTCCAATCTGTTGCCGGAAGGCGCATTGCGCGACTTTATCGCTCAGGGGTTGAAAGTACATCGGGACAGCGAGTTCGACTTTCTGGCCTATCTGGGGCGCGACCTGCCCGGCGCCATAGTTGCCGAGCCAGCGGACCCCGATGACCTGCCGGAAACGCTGGCGGAAGCTTTGGGCCAGGCGAGACCAGTCCGAATTGTTGGCGCCCGAAACGAGAAAAAATTCTCCCTGGCGGGTGTGCAAATGAAGTTCTCCATGAAAGAGGGAGACGGCCGTTACAATCTGGCTACTGGGGATGAGTTGGGCGACTGGATCATCAAAACGCCATCCACCACACACCGCCACGTGCCTGAGAACGAATACACCGCCATGAAACTCGCCGAGCTGGTGGGTGTGGAGATTCCCGATGTTCGCCTGGTCGACCTGGATAAACTGGATAACCTGCCGGCCATCAATTTACCGGACGAAAAGCTGGCCTTTGCAATCCGTCGTTTTGATCGCGACGAAGGGCAGCGGGTGCACATGGAAGATTTCGCCCAGGTTTTGATGAAGTACCCCCATGAAAAATACGGCTCGGCAAACTATGAGCAAATCGCCCGGGTTCTCTACCAGTTTTCCGGCGAGGCTTTAACCGACGTTCAGCAGCTCGCGAGGAGATTGCTGGCCAATATTCTGCTCGCCAACGGCGACGCGCACTTGAAGAACTGGAGTTTGCTCTACCCGGATCGAATTATCCCGGTCCTGTCGCCCGCTTACGATATCGTCACCACCCGTGCTTATATTGAAGGGGAAAGCCAATTCGCGCTCAACCTGGGCAAAACCAAGTCGTGGGACGATATCACCATAAACCATTTCGAGCGTTGGGCTGCAAAGGCCGATGTCCCGTGGCGCGCGATCCAGCCACAGTTAGAGGATGTGATGGATAAGGCACGCTCTCTCTGGCCTGAGGCGCTCAACGAGCTGCCCATGGATGACTCACACAAAGATATTCTCAGGTCGCACTGGCGCAGTCTTCAGAGCGACTTCTGGGTGTTTTGAGGCCTATTTGCCGCCTTGGGGAGCGGCACAGACGGGGCCAGATCAAGAAAGTTCTGGATGTAATTTACTGATATTACGGGGTTTTCTGTATTTTTTTATGGGGCTCGCTAAGTCCCGTAGCATATGCTAGGTTTTTAAGGTGTGATCTGTTTCCCGGGTTGTGATATGAGTCGTTCTCGAAAACAAATGATTTTGGAAGACCGGCGTAGGCTACAAAATCCATATGCTCATCTGGAAGAGCTAGAGTCATTAGAAGCTGAACAAGTCTCTGTAATAGAACAGAGTCTCCAGTTTGGGGACCACCGGCTCCATGATTCTCGAGAGAAGCTTCAAAATCCTTATGCTTACCAGGATGGTGAGGGTGGATATTCTGCTGACTTAAAGAGCGGAGGTGTTGCCTCTTACAGGAATGAAAATAGATATTCGACAGAAGGTTCTTACGTTCCGCCATTTCGAAATGGCCGCCGAAAGTCGGCTGGGCGTTACACGGATATTGATATAAAGCAAACCGCGAGAAGCCTGCAGGCGCACCTTTGGAAAAACCGTGAGACGATCTGGCCGGGGCGCTCAATATCGAGCCCTCTCGACGTCCTTGATTTGCAAATCGCTCTTAAGTCCGTGGGCTATGAGTACAGCGAAGTGGATGGTTTTGAGGATGTGCTGGATGAGCGTGGCCGCACTAAGGTGGCTGGTGTCATCAACCCACTTCGAAAAGAGGTTATTGTTTCAGGCCAGTTTGCTAGTGACGTTAGGCGGTTCACTGGCGCCCACGAACTTGGGCACGCAGTGCTCCATCCTATGGCCGGTGCAGTACATCGTGATCGTGCTTCCGATGGGTCGGCTCTCTCCTATGATCCTGTTGAGAAAGAGGCCGATAAATTTGCAGCGTATTTCCTGATGCCTGAAAAGCAGGTTGTAGACCGCTTTCTACGAGTCTTTGGTGTGACACCTTTTGCGCTTACCGAGGAAACGGCATTTGCATTGGGGAGCGATTTAAGTGACATCGAGAAGAAGTGCGGTACGATTAAGCAGCGTTGCCTGATGCTGGCCGGCGCGGAAAGATATAACGGGCGCAATATCGTCTCGCTCGCCGCCCAATTCAGGGTGTCGAAGGTGGCTATGGCTATCCGATTAGAGGAACTTAAGTTAGTGGAATAGTCCTGGTGGATTGTCGTTCTTTATTTTTAATTCTATTCACGACTAAAAAAGCCCCGACGGGAAATCCCGCCGGGGCTTTTTCATATCACCAACAGTGAATAAAGCGAATCCTTAAACCCGCTCAATCACCGTAGCAATACCCTGACCCAGACCAATGCACATGGTGGCGAGGCCGATCTGGCCGTCGTTGCCTTCCAGTACGTTGAGCAGGGTGCCGGTGATGCGCGCGCCGGAGCAGCCCAGGGGGTGGCCCAGGGCGATGGCGCCGCCGTTCAGGTTGACCTTCTCGTCCATCTTGTCGAGCAGTTTGAGGTCCTTCAGCACCGGCAGGGACTGCGCGGCGAAGGCTTCGTTGAGCTCGACGTAGTCGATGTCGTCGATGGTCAGGCCGGCCCGTTTCAGGGCTTTCTGGGTGGCGGGCACCGGGCCGTAGCCCATGATGGCCGCGTCACAGCCGGCCACGGCCATGCTGCGGATTTTGGCGCGGGGCTTGAGGCCCAGGGCCTGGGCGCGCTCGGCGCTCATTACCAGCATGGCGCTGGCACCGTCGGACAGGGCCGAGGAGGTGCCGGCGGTCACGGAGCCGCTGGCCGGGTCGAACACCGGGCGCAGCTTGGCCATGTCTTCCAGGCTGGCGTTGGCGCGGATGGTCTCGTCGATTTCGCAGAGTACCTTGCGGCCTTCGGCGTCGTGGCCTTCGATCGGCACGATCTCGTTTTTCCAGCGGCCTTGTTCCGTGGCTTCCCAGGCTTTCTTGTGGGAGCGCACGCCGAACTGGTCCTGCTGTTCACGGGTGATGCCGTGCATGCGGCCGAGCATTTCCGCGGTCAGGCCCATCATGTTGGAGGCCCGTGCGGTGTACTTGGACAGCTCGGGGTTGAGGTCCACACCGTGGTCCATGGCCACATGGCCCATGTGCTCCACGCCGCCGATCACGAACACGTCGCCGTTGCCGGTTTCGATGGCCTGGGCGGCGCTGTGCAGGGCCTGCATGGAGGAGCCGCACAGGCGGTTCACGGTCTGCGCGGCGCTGGTGCGCGGCAGGCCGGCCAGCATGGAAATGTTGCGGGCGATGTTCATGCCCTGTTCCTTGGTCTGGTTCACGCAGCCCCAGATCACATCTTCGGTTTCTTCGATGCTCCAGTTGGGGTTGCGCGCCATCAGCGCCTGGATCAGCAGCGCGGACAGTTTTTCCGCGCGCACGTTGCGGAACTGGCCGTTACGGCTTTTGCCCATCGGGGTGCGCACGGCATCGACGATGACAACGTCTTTCGGATTCAAACTCATTTCAAAATCTCCTTTGCCCGTGCCTTACGCGAAGAAGGCTTCGCCTTTGGCGGCCTTGTCTTTAAGCATCTGGGGGGCTTCGTAAAGCTTACCCAGGTGGGCGTATTTGTCGCACAGTTCCGCGAATGCCTTGGTGCCGATGCTGTCGATGTAGCGCAGCGGGCCACCGCGGAACGGCGGGAAGCCGATGCCGTAGATCATGGCCATGTCGGCTTCGGCGGCGGAGCCGACGATGTTGTCTTCCAGGCAGCGGATGGTTTCGGTGCACATCGGAATCATCATGCGGGCGATGATGTCGTCGGCGTCGAACTCCTTGGACTCGCCGGTGACCATCGGCTTGATCAGCTCGTAGGTCTTCTCGTCGACCACCTTCTTGGGCTTGCCCTTCTTGTCTTCTTCATACTTGTAGAAGCCGATGCCGTTCTTCTGACCATAGCGTTCGTTTTCGAACATGATCTCGGACGGGTCCTTGAAGTCGTGCTGCATGCGGTCGGGGAAGCCTTCGGCCATCACTTCGGCGGCGTGCACGCCGGTGTCGATGCCGACCACGTCGAGCAGGTAGGCGGGGCCCATGGGCCAGCCGAACTTCTGCATCACCTTATCGACTTGCTGGAAGTCGGCGCCGTCGCGCACCAGCATGCCGAAGCCGGCGAAGTAGGGGAACAGGACGCGGTTCACCAGGAAGCCGGGGCAGTCGTTCACCACCACCGGGTTCTTGCCCATCTTCTGGGCGTACTTGACCAGGGTGGCGACGGTTTCGTCGGAGGTCTTCTCGCCGCGGATCACTTCCACCAGGGGCATCATGTGCACCGGGTTGAAGAAGTGCATGCCGCCGAAGTTCTCCGGCTTCTTCAGGGCTTCCGCCAGGCGGGTGATGGAAATGGTGGAGGTGTTGGACGCGAGCACCGCGTCGTCACCCAGCACTTCCTCGGTTTCCGCCAGCACGGACTGCTTGATCTTCGGGTTCTCGACCACCGCCTCGACGACCACGTCGATGTTGGTGAAGTCACCGTAGCTCAGGGTGGGACGGATCATGGACAGGGTTTTGCCCATTTTGGCGGCGTCCATCTTGCCTTTGCTGACGCGCTTGGCGAGCAGCTTGGAGGCCTCGTTCATGCCCAGGTCCAGGGCTTCCGCCTTGATGTCCTTCATCACGATGGGGGTGCCTTTCAGGGCGGACTGGAAGGCGATGCCGCCGCCCATGATGCCCGCGCCCAGTACCGCCGCGTTCTTGATTTCGCGGCTGGCCTTGGCGGTCTTGCCGTTCACTTTCTTAACCTGCTGGTCGGCCAGGAACAGACCCACCATGGCGGTGGCCTGCGGGGTCTTGGCGACCTTGGCGAAGCCCTTGGACTCCACGTCCAGCGCTTCGTTGCGCTTCATGCCGGCGGCTTTCTGCATGGATTTTACCGCTTCCATGGGCGCCGGGTAGTTCTTGCCGGCCTGCTGCTGGACCATGGCGGAACCGGTCTGGAACGCCATCATCTGCTCCATCGGGGGCATCGGCAGCGGCTCCAGTTTTTCCTGGCGCTTGGCGCGGAAGTCGATCTTGCCGGCCAGGCACTGCTTGACCAGGTCGATGGCGGCGTCACGCACGTCGTCGTGCTTGACCACCGCGTCCACCATGCCGTCCTTGAAGGCTTTTTCCGGCTTGTGCTGGCCGCCGGCGGAGATCCACTCAATGGCGTTGTCCACGCCCATCAGGCGCGGCGCGCGCACGGTGCCGCCGAAACCGGGGTAGATGCCCAGCTTCACTTCCGGGAAGCCCACCTGGGCCTGTTCGCTCATCACGCGGAATTCGCAGGCCAGGCACATTTCCAGGCCGCCGCCCAGGGCGAAGCCGTTGATGGCGGCCACTTTCGGCACGTCCAGGTCTTCGAAGGCGTTGAAGATGTCGTTCGCCTGGCGGGACCATTTGGCGATCTCCGCTTCGTCCTGGGCGAACATTTCGGTGAATTCGGTGATGTCCGCGCCAACGATGAACACGTTTTTCGCGGAGGTGACGACGATGCCCTTCACCTGGTCGTTGCCTTTGAGGGCCTCGGTGGCCTTGCTCAGGTCTTCCAGGGTGGCACGGTCGAACTTGTTCACGGACTCGCCCTGAAGGTCGAACTTCAGTTCGGCGATCCCGTCGTCAAGCAGTTGTACGCTTACGGCGTTGCCTTGGTAAATCATATCGTTTGCTCTCCAGTCCCAAAGTATGCGGCCGGCCAGCCGCCTTGGTGAGCCTGTGGTTCCTCACTCGAGGGCGCCAAGTATATGAAAGCAAAGGGCATACATTCAGTCCCTTTTTGTGACTTGCCGGTCGTTGCAAGCCCGCTTCCCGCCTGTATTGGGTGCGGGGCGGGGTCTTTCAACCACCGGCGCTTTCAGCCATGAGGAGGATACAGCAAGCCGGGCCCGGAGTATCTTGACTCGGGAGGCGTCTATGCGGACCCTTGCCGCGTCTTTCCGCCAGGCTGAATTGATGAGCGCACGACCCTTTCCCGAGATCCGACGCCGTACCCTGGACACCGTGCCCGACTGGCCCGGCGTGCCGCCGCTGCTGGCCCGGGTGCTGGCCGCCCGCGGCGTCACCCGGGAAGAGCAGCTGCAGCTGAGCCTGGGCCGCCTGCCGCACCCGGACGGTTTCAACGGCCTGGGCGCCGCGGTGGACCTGCTGCAGCAGGCCCGCGAAGAGCACTGGCGCATCTGCGTGGTGGGCGACTACGACGCCGACGGCGCCACCGCCACCGCGCTGATGGTGCGCGGGCTGGCCGGCCTGGGCTTCCGGCGCCCGGATTACCTGGTGCCCAACCGCTTCGAGTACGGCTACGGCCTGTCGCCGGCGATCGTCGAGCTGGCCCGGGAGACCCTGGCCCCGGACCTGATCATCACCGTGGATAATGGCATCGCCAGCGTCGACGGCGTGGCCGCCGCCCGGGCCGCCGGCATGCGCGTGCTGATCACCGACCACCACCTGCCCGGCGACCAGCTCCCGGACGCGGACGCCCTGGTCAATCCGCGCCTCTGCGAGGACGGCTTCCCGGCGCGCAACCTGGCCGGCGTCGGCGTCGCCTTCTATTTACTGCTGGCGGTGCAGCGCCGCCTGGGCATCAAGAGCCCGGTGCTCGACCTGCTGGACCTGGTGGCCCTGGGTACCGTGGCCGACGTGGTGATCCTGGACGACGCCAACCGCATCCTGGTGGAGCAGGGCCTGCGCCGCATCCGCGCCGGCAAGGGCAGCCCCGGCCTGCGCGCCCTGTTGCGCGTGGCCGGCCGCGATCCCGCCAAGGTGGTGGCGGCGGACCTGGGCTTCGCCGCCGGGCCGCGCCTCAACGCCGCCGGCCGCCTTACCGACATGAGTCACGGCATCGAATGCCTGCTGGCGGACAGCGAGGAACAGGCGCGCCGCTTCGCCGAAGAGCTGGACACCATCAACCGCGAACGGCGCGGCATCGAGCAGGGCATGCGCGACGCCGCCATGCTGGAAGTGGCGCGGCTGCGCGAGCGTGAGCTGCCCGCCGCGCTGTGCCTGCACGGGCCGGACTGGCACGAAGGGGTGGTGGGCATCCTCGCCTCGCGGGTCAAGGAGTCGGTGCACCGGCCGGTGATCGCCTTCGCCCCGGCCCGCGAGAAGGGCATGCTCAAGGGCTCCGGGCGCTCGATACCCGGCCTGCACCTGCGCGACGTGCTGGACGCCGTGGCCACCGCCCACCCGGAAATGCTGCACAAGTTCGGCGGCCACGCCATGGCCGCCGGCATGACCCTGCGCGCCGACCACCTGCCGGCCTTCACCGAGGCGTTCCAGGACGCGGTGGCGGCGGTGGCCGGCGCCGACCTGTTCGACGAGGTGGTGGAAACCGACGGCGCCCTGGAGGAAGCGGACCTCTGCCTGGACACCGCGGAACTCCTCAGCCACCGCTTCCCCTGGGGCCAGGGCTTCCCGCCGCCGCGCTTCGACGGCGAATTCGAGGTGCTGGACAGCCGCGTGGTCGGCGAGCGCCACCTCAAGCTCACCCTGGGCCTGCCCGGCTGCGGCGGGGTGGTGGACGGCATCCACTTCAACGCCGACCTGGACCAGCTCGGCGACCGCCTGCGCCGGGTGTACGGCGTCTACCGCCTGGAAGTGAACGAATTCCGCGGCAACCGCAACCCGCAGCTGCTCTTCGAGCACCTCAGACCCGCGTAACAGGTGCCTCCCCGCGGGCACTTTGCTAGCATTGCCGTTCGCGCCGCCCCGGCGTGTTGTACCCGATTCGATTCTCGCGCGGCCCAAAAGGCCGGCGATGTCTGGCAGCCCCTAACGGAGGGAAGCATGAAAACAATTCACAAACACCGCCTGGAAGCCGGCACCGATGTGCAGGAACTGCGCCTGCCGGAAGAAGGTGATGTGCTGCGCGTTGACTTTATCCAGCAGGAACGCGCCATCTACATGTGGGTGGAAGTGGACGCCGACACCGTCATCGACACCCCCAAGGAAGTGCGCCGCTTCAAAGTATTCGCCACCGGCAGCGGCATCCCCAACAACGCCGTCTACATCGGCACCACCCTGGATAACCTCAAACCCGAGGCCTTCCACGTCTACGAACTGGTGGACTGACCCCCGGTGCCCGCCGGCCCCGGCCTCGTCAGGGGCCGGCTGAAACGGTAGAATACGCGGCTTTTCCCATTCTATTGAAAGCGCACTGAGAACCTTTATGGAAGTGAATCCGCTGAGAACCCACCTCACCGACCTGGCCGAGCGCGTCGATGCGCTGAGGGGGTATCTTTGACTACGACCAGAAGAGCGAACGACTGGTCGAAGTAGAGCGCGAACTGGCCCTGCCGGACGTCTGGAACGAGCCCCAGCGGGCCCAGGCCCTGGGCAAGGAGCGCTCGCAACTGGAACACATCGTCGCCACCCTGGACCAGGCCGGCCAGGGCATCGGTGACACCCGCGATCTGCTGGAACTGGCGGTGGAAGAGGGCGACGAAGCCACCGTCGCGGAAGTGGAAGCGGACCTGCAGCGCCTGGAGCGCATGGTCGCCGACTTGGAATTCCGCCGCATGTTCTCCGGCGAGATGGACGCCTCCAACGCCTATCTGGACATCCAGGCCGGTTCCGGCGGCACCGAAGCCCAGGACTGGGCCGAGATGCTGCTGCGCATGTACCTGCGCTGGGGCGAGGCGCACGGCTTCAAGACCGAGCTGGTGGAAGCCTCCGACGGCGACGTGGCCGGTATCAAGTCCGCCACCGTGCGCTTCGAGGGCGAGTACGCCTACGGCTGGCTGCGCACCGAGATCGGCGTGCACCGCCTGGTGCGCAAGAGCCCGTTCGACTCCGGCGGCCGCCGCCACACCTCCTTTGCCTCGGTGTTCCTGTCCCCGGAAGTGGACGAGGACATCGACGTGGACATCGATCCGTCCAAGATCCGCGTCGACACCTACCGGGCCTCCGGCGCCGGCGGTCAGCACGTCAACCGGACCGATTCCGCGGTGCGTCTGACCTATGTGCACACCGACCCGGAAACCGGCGAGGAAACCACCCTGGTGACGCAGTGCCAGAACGGCCGCTCCCAGCACCAGAACAAGGACCAGGCCATGCGCATGCTGCAGGCCAAGGTCTACGACCTGGAGCTGCAAAAGCGCAACGCCGAGAAGCAGAAGCAGGAAGAGGGCAAGTCGGACATCGGCTGGGGCAGCCAGATCCGCTCCTACGTGCTCGACGACGGCCGCATCAAGGACCTGCGCACCAACGTGGAAAGCCACAACACCCAGCAGGTCCTCGACGGCGACCTGGACCGCTTTATCCAGGCCTCGCTGAAGGCAGGGCTTTAAAAGGTTAAACACATGGCTGACGAACAGAACACCCCCAACGACGCCGCCCACGAAGGCGCCGACGAAAACCGTCTGATCGCCGAGCGGCGCGCCAAGCTCAACGAGTGGCGCGAAAGCGGTGAGGCGTTTCCCAACCACTTCCGCCGCGACAGCCTGGCCGCCGACCTGCAAAAACAGTACGGCGAGCTGAGCAAGGAAGAGCTGGAAGAAAAGAACATCCAGGTGGCCGTGGCCGGGCGCCTGATGCTCGACCGCAAAGCCTTCAAGGTGCTGCAGGACATGTCCGGGCGCATCCAGATCTTCGCCCCCAAGCCGGTGCAGAAAGACACCAAGCACTGGGACCTGGGCGACGTGGTGGGTGTGCGCGGCACCCTGTGCAAATCCGGCATGGGCGACCTGTACGTGATGATGGACGAGTACCTGCTGCTCACCAAATCGCTGCGCCCGCTGCCTGAAAAACACAAGGGCCTCACCGACACCGAGTCCCGCTACCGTCAGCGCTACGTGGACCTGATCGTCAACGAGGACAGCCGCCGCACCTTCCAGATCCGCTCACAGATGGTGGCCGGCATCCGCAATTACCTGGTGCGCCACGGTTTCGTGGAAGCGGAAACGCCGATGCTGCAGGTGATCCCCGGCGGCGCCACGGCGCGCCCGTTCATTACCCACCACAACAGCCTGGACCTGGACATGTACCTGCGCATCGCGCCGGAACTGTACCTCAAGCGTCTGGTGGTGGGCGGCTTCGAGCGGGTGTTCGAGATCAACCGCAACTTCCGCAACGAGGGCCTCAGCACCCGGCACAATCCGGAATTCACCATGCTGGAGTTCTACCAGGCGTACGCGGATCACAACGACCTGATGAACCTCACCGAGGACATGCTGCGCACCCTGGCGCAGGACGTGCTGGGCACCACCGAGATTCCCTACCAGGATGACGTCTACGACTTCGGCAAGCCGTTCGCGCGGCTGTCGGTGTTCGATTCCATCCTGCAGTACAACGACGACATCGACGCCGCCACCCTGGCGGACGAGCAGGGCGCCCGCGGCATCGCCGAACGGCTGGGCATCGCCGTGAAGGACGGCTGGGGCCTGGGCAAGGTGCAGATCGAGATCTTCGAGAAGACCGTCGAGCACCGCCTCAAGGACCCGACCTTCATCACCGATTACCCCACCGAGGTGTCGCCGCTGGCCCGCCGCAAGGACGACGACCCCTTCGTCACCGAGCGCTTCGAGTTCTTCGTCGGCGGCCGCGAGATCGCCAACGGCTTCTCCGAGCTCAACGACGCCGAGGATCAAGCGGAACGATTTCGCGCCCAGGTGGCCGAAAAAGAAGCGGGGGACGACGAAGCCATGTTCTACGACGAAGACTACATCACCGCCCTGGAACACGGCCTGCCGCCCACCGCCGGCGAGGGAATCGGCATCGACCGTCTGGTGATGTTATTCACGAATTCTCCCTCTATTCGTGATGTAATCCTGTTTCCTCACATGCGACCGCGCTAGCCCGACATCAGTGCGCATTAACGAATAACAAAGTGAAGGCCGTTATGAGTTCAGCCATTCAGTATCAGGGTCGCAAGGCCCGTCGCGCCGGCAGTGAACAACGTCGCCAGGCCATTCTGGACGCGGCGCTTAACATCATCGTCACCGACGGCATCCGCGCGGTGCGCCACCGCGCCGTGGCCCGTGAGGCGGATGTGCCGCTGTCCGCCACCACCTATTACTTCAAGGACATCTCCGACCTGATCGCGGACGCCTTCACCCTGTTCGCGGAGCGCGCCCTGGAAGAAGTGATCCGCCCGTTCCGCGACCAGGCGTTCGGCTTGATCCAGCAGTTCCAGGCCCAGGCCAGCCACCAGGAGCCCGACCGCGCCCGTCTGATCGAATCGCTGGCGTCGATGACCACCGCGTTCATCCTCGATGAGGTGACCAACCGCCGCGAGCATCTGATCGCCGAGCAGGCGTTCTTCCAGGAGGCGATTCTCGACCCGCGCCTGCGGGGGCTGGCGGACCTCTACCTCAAGGAAATGTCGTCGCTGCTGATCGACGCCTGCCGGGCGGTGGGGTCGGAAAGCCCGGAACTGGACGCGGAGCTGATCCACAGCTTCCTGCTCGCCACCGAGGTGCGCCTGCTCGCCCACCCGGAATGGGCCGACGAAAAGGCGCTCAACAAACGCATGCACCACCTTTTGGAGAAGCTGGTCCCCCATGGCTGAACAGTCCTCGGTGGAGTTGGAGCCGGGCTGGAAGCAGGTGCTCGGTGACGAATTCACCAAGCCCTACATGCAGGATCTGAAAGCCTTCCTGCGTCAGGAAAAGCAGGCCGGCGAGACCGTCTACCCGCCCGGCCCGGACATCTTCCGCGCCTTCAACGAGACCCCCTTCGACCAGGTCAAGGTGGTGATTCTCGGCCAGGACCCGTACCACGGCCCCAACCAGGCCCACGGCCTGTGCTTCTCGGTGCAGCCGGGCGTGCGCACGCCGCCGTCGCTGATCAATATCTTCAAGGAAATCGAACGGGACCTGGGCATCCCGGCCCCGGACCACGGCAACCTGGACGCCTGGGCGCGCCAGGGTGTGCTGTTGCTCAACGCGGTGCTCACCGTGCGCGCCGGCCAGGCCGCTTCCCACCAGCGCCAGGGCTGGGAAGAATTCACCGACCAGGCCATCGAGCACATCAACCGCGAGCGCGAAGGCGTGGTGTTTTTTCTGTGGGGCAGCTACGCCCAGAAAAAAGGCAAGCTGATCGACCGCCAGCGCCACTGCGTGCTTACCGCGCCGCACCCGTCGCCGCTCTCCGCGCATCGCGGTTTCCTGGGCTGCGGGCACTTTTCCCGCGCCAACCAGTACCTTCTGCAACAAGGCAAGGACCCCATCGACTGGTCCCTGTGAACCTTCGCATCACCGACCCTTTAAGGACCCTTTCGGCATGACCGACAATGTACAGTTCCAAGAAAGTGTACAGTTCGAAGAACGCCCCACCGGCAGCGGCCACCTGATCGGCCGCGCCACGCTCAACGCGCCGCGCTCCCTTAACGCCCTCAGCCTGGAAATGATCGAAGCCCTCGACCGGCAAATCACCGACTGGCAGGCCCGCGAAGAGGTCGTGGCGATCTGGCTGGAAGGCAACGGCGGCAAGGCGCTCAGCGCCGGCGGCGACGTGGTCGCCCTGCACGGCGCCATGGTCAAGCACGCCGGGCAAAGCCGGAACCCGTTCACCGAGCACTACTTCGCCAGCGAATACCGCCTCGACCATCGCCTGCACACCTCCGAGACCCCGGTGATCTGCTGGGCGGACGGCGTGGTGATGGGCGGCGGCATGGGCCTGATGCAGGCCAGCCAGTTCCGCCTGGTGACCCCGAAAAGCCGGCTCGCCATGCCGGAAATCACCATCGGCCTGTTCCCGGACGTGGGCGCCAGCTGGTTCCTCAACCGCCTGCCCGGTAAAACCGGCCTGTTCCTGGGCCTCACCGGCGTCCACCTCAACGCCCGCGACGCCCTCGACCTGGGGCTCGCCGACCGCTTCGTCGACGCCGACCGCGAGCAGGTGCTCGACGCCCTGGCCGAAACCCACTACCAGGACGACCGCGCCGCCAACCGCCGGCAACTGCACCGCACCCTGCAGGATCTCGCCACCCGCCCGGACAGCCTCACCCCGGCGGTGATGGATCATCTCGACACCATCAACACCCTCTGCGACGCCGCCACCGTCAACGAAGTGGTGCACCGCATCCTAGAGCACAAACAATGCGACGGCTGGCTCGACAAAGCCCGCGCCACCCTCGCCGACGGCTGCCCGCAAACCGCCCACCTGGTCTGGGAACAGCTGCGGCGCAGCCGCCACCTGTCCCTGGCCGAAGTGTTCCGCATGGAATGGTGCCTGGCGGTGCAATGCACCCTACACGCCGACTTCCGCGAAGGCGTCCGCGCCCTGCTCATCGACAAGGACGGCAAACCCCGCTTCCGCCACCGCGACGTCGACCAGATCGACCCCGAATACATCGACGGCTTCTTCCAGAACCCGGCCGAAACCCACCCCCTCGCGGATCTCTGAGCCTGAGGACGGCCTTGTGGGAGCGGGCCCTGCCCGCGAAAGGCCGGCAAAGCCGGCCGGCAGGATCCCAGAGGTCTTGATGGAGGGTTTGGGATAGCGCCCTGGCATCCCGCCGGCAAGCACAGCTTGCCTTTCGCGGGCAGGGCCCGCTCCCACAACCCACCAGCCAGCACAAGCGCCGGGGTTGGGTACCGCCATCCAGAACCGTATGAGCGCAGGGATGCGCGAATCGAGCCTACAGGGACGTATTTACGGCGTGTTCTGGATGGCGGTACCCAACCCCGGCGCGTCTTCCTGGAGGGTGAGGCCTCACTGGAGGATCACACCGACCTACCGACCCGCCGCCCGACGCTCCTCCTCAATCACCCGAACCAGCTCCTCAACCGGCAACGCCCGGCTCCGGTGCGCCCCGGTCCCGGCCCACAGGCTCTTCCATTCCACGCCGGCGGCCTTGCGCAACGGCGAGGTGAGCCGGTGCTGGTCCGGGTAGGGCGCCACCTCGGTGGGCGCCCGCCCGTCCATCCAGGCGTTGGCGATGCCCCGCGCCCAGCGCCCGGACACCGCCCGGGTCACCGCGGTGGCGTCCGGCCCGGCGTCGGCCAGCGCCTGGCGCCAGCCCTCGGCGGTACCGGCCTCCGGGCAGCGCAAAAACGCCGTGCCCAGCTGGCCGGTGGCCGCGCCGGCGGCCATCACCCGCGCCACATCGGCGCCGTCCATCAGGCCGCCGGCGGCGATCAGCGGCGTCGCGATGTCCCGGCAGGCGCTCAGCAGCGCGTCCAGCGGCTGGCCTTCGCCCTGCGGGTCGGCCCCGCCACGGTGGCCGCCGGCTTCCTCGCCCTGCAGCACGATGCCGTCGACGCCGTCGCCGGCCAGCGCCAGCGCCTCGTCACGGTGCGTGGCGGTGCCCACCAGGGCAATGCCGCGCGCCCGGCAGGCCGCCATCATCGATTTGGGCAGGCGCCCGAAGGTCCAGGAAAACACCGCCGGGCGCGCCTCCAGCATGGCCTCGAACTGCTCACGGAAATCCGGCAGCGGCGGAAAATCATCCGGCACCGGCACCCCGGCCTGCCGGTAGCAGGGCGACAGCGCCTTCAGGGCCGCCCGCCATTCCGCGTCGGTGGCGTCCCGTTCGGCGGGAATAAACAGATTGATGGCGAAGGCGTCGCCGCCCGCCGCCCGCACGCCCTCGGCGGCGGCCATGATGGCGTCGCCGCTCAAATAGCCGGCGCCCACCGAGCCGAGCGCGCCGGCGCGGCTGGCGCCGGCCACGACGTCAGCGGTGGACAGGCCGCCGGCCATCGGCGCCTGGATCAAGGAGTAGTCTTGGAACGCCATGGCGCCTCCGGTGTGCTAACGGTTCAGGATTTCGGTTGCGGCAGCGAGTAGGGCAGGTCCAGCGGCTCGGCGTGCAGCGGCTGGTCACCGTGGTAGAGCTCGCCCTCGTGGGTCACGCGCAGCGCCGCCAGTGCCACCGGGGCCGGCGCGCCCGGGGCGCTGTCGACCACTTCGCCCACCGCCTTGCCGTCGGCGTTACGCAGGCTTTCCCCGGCCTGCAGCGGCGGCCCCTGGTACTGAAAGGCGCGCATCCGCTGCTTGAGCTTGCCCTTGAAGTGCATCCGCGCCACCACTTCCTGGCCGGTGTAGCAGCCTTTCTTGAAGCTGACGCCGCCGAGCACGTCGTAATTCAGCACCTGGGGCAGGAACAGGTCCTCGCCGCCGGAGAACACCTGGGCCTCGCCCGCCAGAATGTCCTGGAAGCGGGCGCCGTTGCTGTCCACCAGGGCGCGCTCGGCGCTCAGCGCCTGCCAGTGGGCGCCCAGCAGGCCCGGCGCCGCCACCAGCAGCGCCACGTCCGCGTGGGCGTAGCGCAGCACGGTGATGCCGTCGCGGTGCGCGCTCTGCCCGGCGCCGGGCACCGGCAGGCCGGCCTCGGCGAGGGTGCCGTCGACGCCGCCGCTGAGCTGCGCCACCGCCAGTTCCGCGTCAGGCTGGAAATCGGCCTTGGCGCGCAGTTTGTATTTCTCGAAGCAGCGCAGGGTGTCGTCCACCCGGGCCTGGGGCACCACCAGCAGGTAGCCGCCGGGCATCGCCGCCACCCGGGCGCTGACCAGCCCCCGGCCCTTCAGGGAAAGGTGCATGGCCAGCCGCTGGGCGCCTTCGTCGATGTGCTTGAGGTCGGCGGTGATCTGCCCCTGCAGATAGTCGCCGGCTTCGTCGCCGGTCACGCGGATAACCGCCAGGTGGTCGCAAAGCGCCAGCGCCGGTTGCCGCACGCCGCCCGCGCTGGGTTGCTGATCGCCGAGAATGGCTTGCCAGGTGCTCATAATGCCCCTTTCCTTAGAATATCGAGCTTGGAAATAGCGAGTGCCGCGCCAGAGTTTGGGGCGCATGGCTGTAAACCAAGGCCCATGATGATAGATAATCCACCCTTGATCTGTCAGTCCATCAGCCAAAGAGGCGCCATCAATGACACCCCCGGAATCCCTCGATATCGCCGAACAGAAGCGACGTTTCCACTGGCAATGCCGGCGCGGCGCCTCCGAGGTGGAAGTGGTGCTCAACGCCTATCTGGAGCGTTTTTTCGAGGTCGACGACGATGAGCGCCGCGCCCGCTTCGCCCGCCTGCTGGAATGCGAGGACGTGGACCTGCTGGAGTGGTTCACCCGGCGCTCCCAGCCCGAGGACCCGGAATTGCGCGCCTTCGTCGCCGAGTTGCTCGACCGTGTGGCCCAGAAGGGTTGAGCTGGCCGGCTCCCGCTACCCGCGGCGGTTGCGGTGCGCCGCGCTCGGCCTGGGCGCGGCGGCGATCCTGCTCAGTGGCCTGCCGCTGAGCCTGGCGGCGCTCGCCGGGCTGGCCGCGCTGGTGGCGGCGCGCCGCTGGCGCCCGGCCACGCCGCGCAGCGTGGACGTCACCCCCGGCGCCGTGCGGCTGAGCCTGCGCGACGGCCGCCGGGTGACCCTGACGCCGCCGTTCCGGGTGATGTTGCGCGAGCACTGGCTGGCCCTGCACTGCCCGCGCCGGGGCTGGGTGTGGGTGTTCCCGGACCAGGCCGGCCCGGCGGCGCTGACGCCGCTGCGCCAGGTGCTCTACCTGCAGCGCCGCTGATCAGGGCCGCCCCGGCACCAGCACCGAATCCTTGCCGACCGGGTCCGCGTCCGGGAATTCACGCATGAAGTGCAGGCCCCGGCTTTCCTTGCGCTGCAGCGCCGAGCGGATAATCAGATCGGCGATCACCACCAGATTACGCAGCTCCAGCAGGTCGTTGCTGATGTGGTAATTGCTGTAATACTCGGTGATTTCCTTTTTCAGCATCTCCACCCGGTGCTGGGCCCGCTCCAGGCGCTTGGTGGTGCGCACGATGCCCACATAGTCCCACATAAAGCGGCGCAGCTCGTCCCAGTTGTGGCTGATCACCACGTCTTCGTCGGAGTCGGTCACCTTGGAATCGTCCCAGGGCGCCGCCTCGCGGGGCTCGGGCAGGTCGTGCAGATGCTCGCCGATATGCTCCGCCACGGCGCGGCCGTAGACGAAGCACTCCAGCAGGGAATTGCTGGCCATGCGGTTGGCGCCGTGCAGGCCGGTGAAGCCGGTTTCGCCGAGCGCGTACAGCCCGGGCACGTCGGTGCGCCCGTCGCGGTCGATGATCACGCCGCCGCAGGTGTAGTGCGCCGCCGGCACCACCGGAATCGGATCGCGGGTGATGTCCAGCCCCAGCTGCAGGCACTTGGCGTACACGGTGGGGAAGTGCTCGATGATGAAATCCGCCGGCTTGTGGCTGATGTCCAGATACAGGCAGTCCGCGCCCAGACGCTTCATTTCATGGTCGATGGCGCGCGCCACCACGTCCCGGGGCGCCAGCTCGGCGCGCTCGTCGAAGCGCGGCATGAAACGCTCGCCGTTGGGCAGCAGCAGGCGGCCGCCTTCGCCGCGGATCGCCTCGGTGATCAGAAAGCTCTTCGCCTTGGGGTGGTACAGGCAGGTGGGGTGGAACTGCATGAATTCCATGTTCGCCACCCGGCAGCCGGCGCGCCACGCCATGGCGATGCCGTCGCCGGTGGCCACGTCCGGGTTGGAGGTATACAGGTACACTTTGGAGGCGCCGCCGGTGGCCAGCACCACCGAGCGCGCCAGAATCACGTCGGTTTCGCCGGTTTTGATGTTGTGCACATAGGCCCCGCAGCAACGACGTTCGCTGTTGTGCTCCTGCAGAATCAGGTCCACGGCGACCCGGTGCTCAAAAAGCTGTACATTGTCGCGCTCCTTGACGCGGTCGATCAGCGTGCTGGAGATCGCCACCCCGGTGGCGTCGGCGGCGTGGATGATGCGCCGGTGGCTGTGGCCGCCCTCGCGGGTCAGGTGGTAGGGCAGGGGATTGGCCTCCGAGCCCTCCAGGCGGGTAAAGTCCACCCCCTGGTCGATCAGCCAGCGAATCGCGCGCGGCCCGTTTTCCACCGTGTAGCGCACCGCGTCGTCATGGCACAGGCCGCCGCCGGCCAGGTGGGTGTCGCGCACGTGGCTCTCCAGGGAGTCGTCGCTGTCGAGCACCGCGGCCACGCCGCCCTGGGCGTAGTAAGTGCTTGCATGGGTGAGTTCACCCTTGGACAGCAGCGCCGCCTGCACGCCGTCGGGCAGGCCCAGGGCCACGGTAAGGCCGGCGGCGCCGGAGCCGATGATCAGAACGTCGTAGCGGAAGGTGGCCATGAAGCCTCTTTAGCTGGGGAAATGTTGAACCAATGTGAAAACCGGTGCTTCCGGAGGCGCTAGTATAGCCGCCCGTGGAACACCTGATACAATACCGCGTTTTACCCTCCGCCAGGCTGGGAACAGTGATACCTTGACGGGAGCCCCGGTGTCAGACGAACAGTTGGTCAAGAAAGCCAAGAGCGGCGATCAGCGCGCCTTCGAGGTGCTGGTGCTCAAGTACCAGCAGCGTATCTTCGCGCTGATCAGCCGCTATGTGCGTGACCACGACGAGGTCCAGGACGTCGCCCAGGAAGCCTTTATCAAAGCCTGGCGCGCGCTGCCCCGTTTCCGTGGCGACAGTGCCTTTTACACCTGGCTCTATCGGATCGCCGTGAACACCGCCAAGAACCATCTGGTGTCGTTGAGCCGCCGTCCGCCGGGCTCCGACCTGGATGCCGCCGAGGCGGAACAGTACAGTGGCGCGGAGATGCTCCATGAAATTGGAACCCCGGAGTCGCATCTGTTGTCCGATGAGTTGGAGGCAGTTATCCACAAGTCCATCGAGGAGCTGCCCCAGGAGCTGAGGACCGCCGTCACCTTGCGTGAATTCGAAGGTCTCAGCTATGAGGATATCGCGGCGGTCATGGAGTGCCCGGTGGGAACCGTTCGTTCCCGCATTTTCCGGGCCCGTGAAGCCATCGATGAAGCGGTGCGTCCCCTGCTCGGGTCGCAGCGCGGCGACAGAGGGTGAGGACATGAACAGGGACTACGAAGCGCTTTCCGCCTTCCTGGACGGCGAAACCAACGAACTGGAAACCCGGCGCGTGCTGCGCGACCTGGACCAGGCCGATATCGCGACCCTGGGTCGCTGGCAACTGGCCAGCGATACCCTGCGCGGGCACGCCAGCCGGGAAGTGCCGCCGGCGTTCAACGCACGGCTCTCTGCCGCCCTGGCGGCGGAATCGAAGCCCGCCAAGCGGGCCGGCATGATGGGCGGCTTTGCCCGGGTGGCGGTGGCCGCCTCCGTGGCCGCCGCCACCGTGATCGGCTGGCAGTATTGGAGCGTGCCCGCCGGCAACGGCGCGGCGGCGCCCACCATGGCCGCCAATGACGGCGCCGCGCCGTCCGCGCCCACCGGCAGCGCCACCATCGGCGCCACCCCGGTGGCCGCCGAGCAGCGCCTGACGCGGCCGTTCGGCGAGACCTCCCTGGTGGCGCAGGGCGCCCGTCAGGGCGAGCGCGCCACCGGCACCGTCAACACCGCCCAGCCGCGGGTGAACGCCATGCTGCTGCGCCACAGTGAATTCACCGCTCGCCACAGCAGCCAGGGCATGATGCCCTACGCCCGCCTGGTGAGCATGGACGCCCGCAACGGAGCACGCTAACGAAATGATGCGGACCCTCGCCCTCGGCCTCGCCCTGGCCGCCCCCCTCGCCGCACCCGTCGCGATTGCCGACCCCACGCCCGCTCAGGCGCTGCTGGAGGAGATGACCGAAGCCTCCCAGCAGCTGCAGTACCGGGGTCGCTTTCTGTATCAGCTGGGCGGCGAGGTGAGCACCATGGAACTGAGCCACGCGGTGATCGACGGCAAGCAGTACCAGCGCCTCACCCACCTCGACGGCCGCCTGGTGGAAGTGCTGCAGCTGGGCGATGAAGTGGTGTGCCTGCACCCCAACGGCACCCTGACCCGCATCAACGACAACGACACCGGCCTGCTGGCGTTCCGCGACCGGCTGTCCTCATCGATTCCCGAACAATACAACGTGCTGGTGGACGGCGACGGCCGCGTGGCCGGCCGCGTCACCACCCGCATGCGCGTGGCGCCCCTGGACAACCACCGCTACGGCTACCGGCTGTGGGTGGACCGCGACAGCAGCCTGCTGCTGAAATCCGAAATGGTGGACGCCAGCGGCCTGGCCGTGGAGCGCGTCGAGTTCGTGTCCCTGGACCTGGAGCCGGGCCTGGAGCGTGCCGATTTCCAGCTGCCCAAGGTGATCGCCGAGCGCTCCCTGGAGAACGTGGCCGCGGCCAGCCCCGAGCGCGTACACGTGGAAGCCGGCTGGCTGCCGTCCGGCTTTGAAGCCGCCGACCGCGACTGGCGGCGGGTGGCGGACCTGCGCCAGCCGGTCACCGCGCAAAGCTACACCGACGGCCTGGCCACCTTTACCCTGTTCGTGGAGAGCGTGGCCAACGATCAGGTGGAAGAGGGCGTCAGCCGCGTCGGCCCCACCGTGGCGATCAGCCGGGTGCAGAACCTGGACGAGCGCGTCTACCTGATGACCCTGGTGGGCGAAATTCCGCAGCCCACCGCCGAACGCATCATGGAAGCGGTGGCGATTCGCGCCACGGACAAACGGCCATGATAGAAGAGCAGGGGCGCGTGGTGGCCCGTGAGCCCGGAGCGATCTGGGTGGAAACGGTGCGCGCCGGCACCTGCTCGTCGTGCCAGGCCCGCCAGGGCTGCGGGCACAGCGTGATCAACCGCCAGGCCGCCGGCCAGCGCGCCCGCCTGCGGGTGGTCACCGATCTCAGTTTTCGCGACGGCGACCCGGTGGTGATCGGGGTGCCGGAAAAAGCAGTGCTCTACGGCGCCCTCTGGGTGTACGCCCTGCCGCTGGCGCTGCTGTTCGGCGGCGCCCTGCTGGGCGACGCGCTGTCGCTGACGCTGGCCGGGCGTGCCGTGGACGGCGCCGCGCTGTTCGGCGTCGGCGGCCTGCTTCTGGGCTTCCTGATCACCCGCCTGCACGGTCGCCGTGTCGCCGGCGCCGGGCGCTATCAGCCGCGCGTGCTGAGCCGCCCGGGCGGCGCCGACGCTGAAACCACGATCCGGGTGCGGCCCGCGCGCTGACCCGGCCTGAACCTAGAACAGGGTAGAAGGGAGCCTTTCCATGGGGATAACGCATCGTATTGTGTTGATGCTGGCCTTGGCCGGCGTGCTCGCCGCCTGCGGCCAGGACACCGACAACACCACCAAGCAGGACACCAGTGACAGCCGCGACACCGCGCCGGCCCGCGCCGACGCCGGTGACGGCGAGCCGCTGGTTACCGGTCTGCCGGACTTCACCGCCCTGGTGAAGAAAGAAGCGCCGGCGGTGGTCAACATCAGCACCGTCACCCGCCGCGAGCGCAGCCAGCAGTCGCAGCTGGACCAGCTTCCCGAAATGTTCCGCCGCTTTTTCGACGAGTTCGGCGGCGGCCCGGGCGGCCCCGGTGGCGGCCCGGCGCCGCGCTCCGAAACGGAGTCGCTGGGCTCCGGTTTCATTATCTCCAGCGACGGCTATGTGCTGACCAACTACCACGTGGTCGGCGAAGCGGACGAGATCGTGGTGCGTCTGCAGGACCGCCGTGAACTGGACGCCGAGCTGATCGGCTCCGATCCGCAGAGCGACCTGGCGCTGATCAAGGTGGACGCCAGCGACCTGCCGGTGGTGGACATCGGCTCCTCCGACGACCTGCAGGTGGGCGAATGGGTGCTGGCCATCGGCGCGCCGTTCGGCTTCGACAGCTCGGTGACCGCCGGCATCGTCAGCGCCAAGGGCCGCAGCCTGCCCACCGACAACTACGTGCCCTTCATTCAAACCGACGTGGCCATCAACCCGGGCAACAGCGGCGGCCCGCTGTTCAACCTCAACGGCCAGGTGGTCGGCATCAACTCGCAGATCGTCAGCCGCTCCGGCGGCTACATGGGCCTGAGCTTCGCCATTCCCATCGACCTGGCCATGGACGTGGCCGACCAGCTCAAGGAAACCGGCGAAGTCAGCCGCGGCTGGCTGGGCGTGCTGATCCAGGAAGTGGACCGCGATCTGGCCGAATCCTTCGGCCTCGACAAGCCCATGGGCGCCCTGGTGGCCCAGGTGCAGAGCGGCTCGCCGGCGGCGGAAGCCGGCCTGCAGCCCGGCGACGTGATCATCGCCTTCAACGGCCGTGAAATTCAGCGCTCCGCGCAGCTGCCCAAGTGGGTGGGCGCGCTCAAGGCCGGCACCGAGGCGGAAATGACCGTGGTGCGCGACGGCGACGAAAAGACCCTGGAAGTGACCGTCGGCGAGCTGCCGGACAACCCCCAGGCGGGCATGGCCGGCCAGCCGGACCAGGACCAGGGTGAATCCGACAAGCTGGGCCTGGAAGTGCGCGCCGCCAGCGCCGCCGAGCTGGCCCGGGTCAAGGCCGACCACGGCGTGGTGATCACCGGCGTCCAGGACGGCCCCGCCGCCCGCGCCGGGCTGAGCAGCGGCGACCTGCTGGTGAGCCTCAACGGCAAGCCGGTGGACAGCCTGGACGCCTACCGGGAGATCGCCGCCGACCTGCCCGACGAGGGCACCGTGCCGGCCCTGGTCAACCGCGACGGCAACGCCCGTTTCGTCGCCATCAAGCTCTGAAGGTGAGTGCTCTCCAGAAAGCCCGCGCCGGGATCGGGTGGGCCCGTCCAGGACACGCCACGAGTACATCCATGTAGGCTCGGCGTTTGGCCATCCCTGGCCAAACACGGTCCTGGACGGGCCCACCCGATCCCGGCGCTCCTTGGAAAACTCACCGCCAAGGGCTGCTACGAAGTCAGGTTTGTAGAATGGTCCTGGCGGTTTTGTGACCCGTGGCGGTTCCGCTGCCCAGTGAGCGGGGCAATGGTGGTGCCTGGAGGGAGCTGTTTGGCCAGGGATGGCCAAACTAACAGCGGCCATGGATGGCTTGAGCGGTCCCGGAAGGCACCACCATTGCACCGCGTCTCGGATACGGAGCCCCACACCCCAAAGATCAGTACCTCTGGGGTCTGCAAACAAGAGATTATCCACTGGCGCCCTAATCCGCTAGAATCGCGCTCCATTGTGTCTTCTTTCATTTCCGGCTCTGGCGGGTATACGTGACCGACATTACGCACATTCGCAATTTCTCCATCATCGCGCACATTGATCACGGCAAATCCACCCTGGCGGACCGCTTCATTCAGGTTTGCGGCGGGCTGTCCGACCGCGAGCTCAAGGAGCAGGTGCTGGATTCCATGGATCTGGAGCGCGAACGCGGCATCACCATCAAGGCGCAGAGCGTGACGCTCTACTACACCGCCCGTAACGGTGAGACCTACCAGCTCAACTTCATCGACACGCCCGGCCATGTGGACTTCTCCTACGAGGTGTCCCGCTCCCTGGCCGCCTGCGAGGGCGCGCTGCTGGTGGTGGACGCCGCCCAGGGCGTGGAAGCGCAGTCGGTGGGCAACTGCTACACCGCCATCGAGCAGGACCTGGAGGTGCTGCCGGTGCTCAACAAGGTGGATCTGCCGCAGGCGGAACCGGACCGGGTCGCCGAGGAGATCGAGGAGATCATCGGCCTGGACGCCACCGACGCCTGCCATGTGTCGGCCAAGACCGGCCTGGGCGTGGACGATCTGCTCGAACAGCTGGTGGAGCGCATTCCGGCGCCGGCGGGCGAGCGCGACGCGCGGCTGCAGGCGCTGATCATCGACTCCTGGTTCGACAACTACATGGGCGTGATCTCGCTGGTGCGGATCCGCTACGGCCGCCTCAAGAAGGGCGACAAGATCCACGTTAAATCCACCGGCCAGAACCACGTGGTCGACAGCCTGGGCGTGTTCACCCCCAAGCGCAAAGAGACCGACATCCTGGAAGCCGGCGAGGTGGGCTGGGTGAGCGCCACCATCAAGGACATCCACGGCGCGCCGGTGGGCGACACCCTGACCCACGCCAAGACGCCGGACGTGGAAATGCTGCCCGGCTTCAAGAAGGTCAAGCCGCAGGTCTACGCCGGCATGTTCCCGGTCAACGCCGACGACTACGAAGACTTCCGCGACGCGCTCTCCAAGCTGGCGCTCAACGACGCCTCGCTGTTTTACGAGCCGGAAAGCTCCGACGCCCTGGGCTTCGGCTTCCGGGTCGGCTTCCTGGGCATGCTGCACATGGAGATCATCCATGAGCGCCTGGAACGGGAATACGACCTGGACCTGATCACCACCGCGCCCACCGTGGTCTACGAGCTGATCCTCAACGACGGCTCCACCCTGTACGTGGACAACCCGTCGTCGCTGCCGGACAGCAACCTGATCGAGGAATTCCGCGAACCCATCGCGCGGGTCAATATCCTGGTGCCGCAGGAGTACGTGGGCAATGTGATCACGCTGTGCACCGAGCGCCGTGGCGACCAGATCAACATGCAGTTCCTGGGCAAGCAGATCGCGCTCACCTACGACATTCCGATGGCGGAAGTGGTGCTGGATTTCTTTGACCGCCTGAAGTCCGCCAGCCGCGGTTACGCGTCGCTGGAATACTCCTTCGAGCGCTTCCAGGACACCAAGCTGGTGAAAGTGGACGTGCTGATCAACGGCGACAAGGTCGACGCCCTGGCGATGATCTGCCACCTGGACCAGTCCGCCCATCGCGGCCGTGCCCTGATCGAGAAGATGAAGGAGCTGGTGCCGCGCCAGATGTTCGACGTGGCGATCCAGGCCGCCATCGGCAGCAAGATCATCGCCCGCCAGACCGTCAAGGCGCTGCGCAAGAACGTCACCGCCAAGTGTTACGGCGGCGACGTGTCGCGCAAGAAAAAGCTGCTGCAGAAACAGAAAGAAGGCAAGAAGCGCATGAAGCAGGTGGGTAACGTGGAAATCCCCCAGGCCGCGTTCCTGGCCGTACTCAAGGTGAACGACTAAATGGATATCGATGTGGGAATGTGGCTGACCCTGGCGCTGTTCGTCACGGTAATCATCTGGCTGGCGGACAAAGCGCTCAAACTGCGCCAGCGCAAAGGCATGATCGGCAACACGGTGGAGACCTCCAATTCGCTGATTTCGGTGCTGTTCATCGTGCTGGTGATCCGCTCTTTTATTGTCGAGCCGTTCACCATTCCCTCCGGTTCCATGTTGCCGACCCTCAAAGTTCATGATTTTATTCTGGTCAACAAGTTCTCCTACGGACTGCGCCTGCCGGTGACCAACACCAAGATCATCCCGCTGGGCGAGCCGGAGCGCGGCGACGTGATGGTGTTCAAGTACCCGGAAGACACCGGGCAGAACTTCATCAAGCGGGTAGTGGGGCTGCCCGGCGACCGCATCGCGGTGCGTGACAACGTGCTCTACGTCAACGGCGAGGCGGTGCCCCGTGAGCTGGTCGGCCGCGAGCGCAACTCGCAGGTGTGGCGCCGTGAATACGTCGAGACCCTGGGCGAACAGCCGCATTTGATCTGGCAGGAAGGGCGGGTCAATCCGTACAGCGGCGACGCCATGATTCCGGAGCGCACCCAGGGCGAATGGCAGGTGCCCGAGGGCAGCTACTTCGTGATGGGCGACAACCGCGACAACAGTAACGACAGCCGGTTCTGGGGCGTGGTGTCCGAGGACCTGGTGGTGGGGGAAGCCTTCCTGATCTGGATGCACTGGGACCCGATCTTCTCCTGGCCGAGCTTCTCCCGTAATGGGGCGATCGATAAAGTGGAGGCAGAATAATGATCACAGGTCCTTCCCGTCAGCGCGGGCTTTCCCTGATCGGCTGGGTGGTGGTGCTGATCATCCTGGCGGTGTTCGGCACCGCCGCGTTTCGCATGGTGCCCGCCTACATGGAATACAACACCATCCGCTCGGCGATCAATTCGGTGCTCTCCGACAGCAAGACCGCGCTGATGTCCGAGCGCGAAGTCTACGACGCCATCGGCAAGCGCTTTACCATCAACCAGGTGAACGCCATCGGCGTGCGTGATCTGGATATCCAGAAAGCCGGCGGGCAGCTGTCCGTGGGCGTCGATTACGAAGTCCGCGAGCCGATGTTCTACAACATCTTCGTGGTGATGGAGTTCGACCACACCTTCAGCAAGAATATTGGTCAGTAATGGATGATCTGGATCGTCTTACCCGCCGTCTCGGCTATCAGTTCAAGGATCCGGCGCTGCTGCAACTGGCGCTCAGCCACCGCAGCGTCAGCCGTCGCCGCAACAACGAACGGCTCGAGTTTCTCGGCGACTCCCAGCTCAGCCTGATTATTTCCTCGGAAATTTTTCACCGCTTCCCGGAAGCCGCCGAAGGCCAGCTCACCCGCATGCGCGCCTTCCTGGTGCGCGGCCAGACCCTGGCGGAAGTGGCCCGGGAGCTGGGCGTGGGCGAGTACCTGATTCTCGGCGGCGGCGAACTGAAAAGCGGCGGCAACCGCCGTGATTCGATCCTCGCCGACGCCCTGGAAGCGCTGATCGGCGCCATCGTCATCGACGGCGGCGAAGACGCCTGCCGCGACGTGGTGCTGAAATGGTTCGCCGACCGCCTGGAGCAGATCTCCCCGCAGAGCGTGCGCAAGGACGCCAAAACCCGCTTGCAGGAATGGCTGCAGGCGCGCAAGCATGAGTTACCCGCCTACGAAGTGCTGTCGGTGACCGGACAGGCACCGAAACAGACCTTCGAAGTGGCCTGCAGCCTGCCGGACCTGTCCCGGCAATTCACCGCCAGCGGCGCCAGCCGCCGCCGCGCCGAGCAGCAGGCCGCGGAACAGGCCCTGGACTGGTTGGAGCAGTCAGCATGAGCGACACCCGTTGCGGCGTGGTGGCCATCGTCGGCCGCCCCAATGTGGGCAAATCCACCCTGATGAACCATCTGATCGGCGAGAAGGTGAGCATCACCTCCCGTAAGCCGCAGACCACCCGTCACCGGATCCACGGCATTCTCAGCCGCCCCGGCTATCAGATCGTGTTCGCCGACACCCCCGGCATCCACACCGGCCAGGAGCGCGCCCTCAACCGGGCCATGAACGACGCCGCCCAGTCGGCGCTGTCTGATGTGGACGTGATCTGCTTCATGGTCGACGCCCTGAAATGGACCGAAGGCGACGAGCACGTGCTCGGCCTGCTGCAGCGCGCCGGCGACACGCCGGTGATTCTGCTGGTCAACAAGGTCGACAACCTGACCGACAAATCCCTGCTGCTGCCGCACCTGGAAAGCCTGGCGGCGCGCTTCGCCTTCGCCGAGGTGATCCCGGTGTCGGCGCTGCGCGACCACAACCTGGACGTGCTTGAGAAAGCGCTCTCCAGCCGCCTGCCGGAAGGGGATTTCTGGTTCGACGACGACCAGCTCACCGACCGCAGCCTGCGCTTCATGGCCGCCGAGATCATCCGCGAAAAAGTGGTGCGCCAGCTGGGCCAGGAAGTGCCCCACCAGATCACCGTGGAAATCGACATCTGGGAAGACGGCCCCAAGGTCACCGACATCGCCGCCACCATCCTGGTGGAGCGGCGCGGCCAGAAGAAAATCCTGATCGGCGACAAGGGCTCGCGCATCAAAAGCATCGGCACCCAGGCCCGCGAGGACATGGAACGCCTGATCGACCGCAAGGTGATGCTCACCCTGTGGGTTAAAATCAAAGCCGGCTGGTCCGACGACGAGCGCGCCCTGCGTTCGCTGGGCTATGACCACCGCTGAGACCGGCGGCCCGAACGGCCTCGCCCCGGCCTGGCTGTTGCACCGCCGCGCCTTCCGCAACACCAGCCTGATCGTCGACCTGTTCCTGCCCAATCAGGGGCGGGTCGGCGCGGTGGCGCGCGGCGGCCGCCGGGACGCCTCCCTGGCGCCGTTCGCGCCGCTCTGGGTGGACCTGAAAGCCGGCGGCGAGCTGTTCACCCTGCGCCAGGTGGAGCCGCGCGGCCCCGGCCTGGCCCTGCACGGCCGGGCGCTCTACTGCGGCTTCTACGTCAACGAACTGCTGGTGCGCCTGCTGCACCGCGACGACGCCCACCCGGACCTGTGGCCGGTGTACGAACGCACCCTGGCCGAGCTGGCCGGCGACACGCCCCTGGACATCACCCTGCGCCGCTTCGAAATGATGCTGCTGGAAGACGTCGGCTACGGCCTGGCCCTGGACCACGACCTGCAGGGCGAGCCCCTGGACCCGGCCAGCCGCTACCGCTGGGAAGGCGGCGAGGGCCTGCGGCCCGCCGTCGACGGCTACTACGGCGAGCACCTGCTGGCCCTGGGCCGCGACCAATGGGACGCGGACGTGCGCCGCACCGCCAAGGCGCTGCTGCGCGAGGCGCTGGCCCCGCACCTCGGCGACCGCCCCCTGCGCAGCCGCGAACTGTTCCGCTAGAGCGGTTCTGCTACCATTCCCCCAACCTTTGAATCCGCTGCTGGAGCACCCCCATGTCCGTTCTTCTCGGCATCAACATCGATCACGTGGCCACCCTGCGCCAGGCCCGCGGCACCCGCTACCCGGACCCGGTGCAGGCCGCCCTGATCGCCGAGCAGGCCGGCGCCGACGGCATCACCGTGCACCTGCGCGAAGACCGCCGGCACATTCAGGACCGCGACGTGGAGCTGCTGGCGCACACCCTGCAGACGCGCATGAACCTGGAAATGGCCGCCACCGAGGAAATGGTCGGCATCGCCCGCCGCATACGCCCGGCGCACAGCTGCCTGGTGCCGGAAAAGCGCGAGGAACTGACCACCGAAGGCGGCCTGGACGTGGTCGCCAACGAAGACTGGATCCGTGATTGCTGCGCGCGGCTGGCGGACGCCGGCATCGAAGTGTCCCTGTTCATCGACGCGGACCCGGCGCAGATCGAAGCAGCGGTGCGCTGCCGGGCACCGGCCATCGAGATCCATACCGGCCACTACGCCGACCTCACCGCGCCGGAAGCCCGCGACAAGGAGGCGGCGGCCCGCGAGCTGACCCGTATCCGCGACGCGGTGGCGCTGGGCCGCGAGGCCGGGCTGATCGTCAACGCCGGCCACGGCCTGCACTACCACAACACCCGCGAGATCGCGGCGATCCCCGGCATCAACGAACTGAACATCGGCCACGGCATCATCGCCCGGGCGGTGATGACCGGCCTGGACGAAGCGGTGCACGCCATGCGTGTGCTGATTGACGGTGCCGCCGGCAGCGCCCTTTAGTCAGGTGCCGCAGAAGGTGCGTAGCACCTGCTCGTCCGGCGCCGGCGGCTGCCGGTAGGGGTCGTCCGGCCCCCGGTCCCGGTAGGGGTCATCCAGCGCCGCCAGCAGCGCTTTCACCGGCGCCAGGTCACCGTCACGCACCGCCGCCGACAGCGCCGCCTCCACCTGGTGGTTGCGCGGAATCACCGCCGGATTATGGCGGCCCATCAGCGCCCAGGCGTCCTCCTCGGCCTTGCCGTTGCGGCCCAGCCGCGCCTGCCAACGCCGGTGCCAGTCGCCGAACTCGTCGTTCTGGAACGGCTCGCCCGGCGGCGTGGCGCCGCCGATCAGATCGCGAAAGGTATTGGTGTGGTCGGCGTCATGGCGGGCCATCCAGTCGAGCAGGTCGGCGGCCAGGGCGGCGTCGCCGTCCTCCTCGCCGAACAGCCCCAGTTTGCCGCGCATCATCACCAGCCAGCGCTGCGCGTAGCGCTCGGTGTGGCTTTTGATCAGCGCCTCGGCGGTTTCCACGGCCCGGTCGGCGTCGTCGTCGATCAGCGGAATCAGAGTTTCCGCGAAGCGCGCCAGGTTCCACTGGGTGATCACCGGCTGGTTGCCGTAGGCGTAGCGGCCGCGTTGATCGATGGAGCTGAACACGGTCTCCGGATGGTAGCGGTCCATGAAGGCGCAGGGGCCGTAGTCGATGGTCTCGCCGGACAGGGCCACGTTGTCGGTGTTCATCACGCCGTGGATAAAGCCCACCCGCATCCATTCGGTGATCAATGCGATCTGCCGGTCCATCACCGCTTCCAGCAGCGCCAGCGCCGGCACCTCGGCGCCCGACCGGTCCGGGTAGTGGCGCTTGAGGGTATAGTCCACCAGCGTTTCCAGCAGCGTCGTGTCCTGGCGGCCGGCGGCGTACTGAAAGGTGCCCACGCGCAGGTGCGAGGCCGCCACCCGGGTGAGGATGGCGCCGGGCTGGGCGGTGTCGCGCAGCACCTGCTCGCCGGTGCCGACCACCGCCAGCGCCCGGGTGGTGGCCACGCCCAGGGCGTGCATCGCCTCGCTGATGATGTACTCGCGCAGCATCGGGCCGAGAGCGGCGCGGCCGTCGCCGCCGCGCGAAAACGGCGTGCGCCCGGAGCCCTTGAGCTGGATGTCGCGGCGCTGGTCGTCCGGGGTGAGCTGCTCGCCGAGCAGCACCGCGCGGCCGTCGCCGAGCATGGTCGGGTTGCCGAACTGGTGGCCGGCGTAGGCCTGGGCCAGCGGCTCGCCGCCGGGCAGCGGCCGGTTGCCGCCCAGCAGGGCGGCGCCGGTGTCGCTGTTCAGGGCTTCGGCGTCGAGCCCCAGTTGCGCCGCGAGCTCGCCGTTGAACAGCAGCAGCTCCGGCGCCCGCACCGGCTGCGGGTCACAGAACGCAAACAGGGTCTCGGGCAGGCGGGCGTAGCTGTTGTCGAACCGGAAGCCGAACGGGTTGGCGGACATGCGGGTGCTCCATGAAAGAATGACTGCCACCCAAGGGTAACAGACTCCACCACCCGGGCCGTGACCGGCGCGGCCTAAAGCCGCGCCGCCTGGCCGTACTGGCGCACGCTTTCGATCTCCGCCAGCAGGGCGGCCACCAGGTGCTCCAGGCGGCCGTCGTCCACCTCGGTCTTGAGGCCCTCTTCCAGCTCCCGGGCGGCCCGCTCCAGCCGAGGCGTGCCGCAGTAGCGGCAGGCGCCGTGCAGCTTGTGCACGCGCTCCAGCAGGGCGTCCCGGTTGTTGCTTTCGGACAGGGCGTTAATGCCCGGCGCGTCCTGCTCCAGGCTGGCCAGCAGCATGCTGAACATGTCCCGGGCGAGATGCTCGCGGCCGCCGGCGCGCTGCTTGCCGAGCACCTCGTCCACCACCAGATCGGTGGCGGCCGGCTCCGGCGCTGCCGGCGCCTCTTCCGCGACCGGCTCGGCCTCCGCGCCGTCGGTGCGGGTCCAGCGCTCCAGGGTGTGGCGCAGCTGCCCCTCGGTGATCGGCTTGCTCAGGTAGTCGTCCATGCCCGCCGCCAGCAGCGAACGTCGCTCGCTCTCCAGGGCGTGGGCGGTGAGCGCGATGATCGGCGTACGCAGCCCCTCGCCTTCGCGCTCGCGCATTTGGCGGGTGGTTTCCAGGCCGTCCATGCCCGGCATCTGCACGTCCATGAACACCAGATCGAAGGTGCCCCGGGAAAACGCGGTAAGCGCTTCCTCACCGCTGGCGCAGGGCACCACGTCGACGCCCATCTCCTCCAGGAACACCCGCGCCAGTTTCAGGTTGCCGGGGTGATCGTCCACCACCAGCACCCGGGCGTGCAGCGCGGCGCCGCCGCAGGCCGCGCCGGCGCACGCCGGTTCCGCCAGACCGCCCAGTTCCAGCAGGCCGTCGCGCAGCCGCCGGCGGGTGGGCGGCTTGCCCAGCACCCGGCACTGTTCGGCGTGGCCGCTGAGCTGGCCGGATAGGGCGTCCGCGTGGGCGGTGAGCACGATCACCGGCTTGCCGGTGGTGTCCAGCAGACGCTCCACCAGCGGCGTCAGACGTGACGGGTCCGGCAGGGACGCCGGCGCCGCCAGCAGAAAATAATCGGTGCTCGCCAGGGTGTCGGTCTCCAGGTGGTCGTGCAGCTGCTCCAGGGCCTGCAACTCGGTGACCTGCATCCGCCAGCCGCTGAGCATGTGGTACAGCGCCAGGCGGGCGTGTTCATTGGCCTCCACCAGCGTCACGCTGAGGCCCTTCAGGGCCACCGGGGCGGGCTCCGGCTCGCCGCTGCCGTCGCGCTCCGCGCGCACCGTGAACCAGAAGGTGGAGCCGCGCCCGGAGGTGCTGTCGATGCCGATCTCACCGCCCATGCCTTCCACCAGCCGCTTGCAGATCGCCAGGCCCAGGCCGGTGCCGCCCTCGCGGCGGCGGGCGCTCTGGTCCACCTGGGTGAAGGCGTTGAACAGGTTCTTCTGCAGGTCCGGCGACAGGCCGTTGCCGGTGTCGGTGATGGTGATCTTGACCACCGCCTCGGCGCCGCGCTCCTCCTCGAGCATGGCGCGCACCACGATCGACCCGCGCTCGGTGAACTTGATCGCGTTGCTGACCAGATTGGTGAGCACCTGGCGAATACGCAGCGGGTCGCCGAGCAGGCCGGTGGGCACGTCGGAATAGATGATTGCCGCCTGCTCCAGGCCCTTCTCCTGGGCCATCGGCGCCAGCATGGTCTGCACGTCCTCGATGATGTCGTGCAGGTCCAGCGGAATATGCTCCAGCGACAGCTTGCCCGCCTCGATCTTGGAGAAGTCGAGAATGTCGTTGATGATCGACAGCAGCGATTCGGCGCTCTTGCGGATGGTGCCCAGATAATCCTGCTGGCGGGGCGACAGGGTGGAGCGCTCCAGCAGGCGGGTGAAGCCGATGATGCCGTTCAGCGGCGTGCGGATCTCGTGGCTCATATTGGCCAGAAACTCCGACTTGATCTGGCTGGCCTTGAGCGCCTCCTTGCGCGCCATATCCAGCTCGATGTTCTGAATCTCGATGGTTTCCAGGGTTTCGCGCAGGTCCTGGGTGGCCTGGTCCACGTTCTGCTGCAGCTCGGCCTGGGCCTCGTCCAGGGCCGCCACCATATTGCCGAGCGCGTCCTCCAGCTCCTTGAGCTCGCCCTGGGCGCCCGCCGGCGGCGGCGGGCTCAGGTCGCCGTCGCGCACCCGCCGCACCGTGTCCAACAGCGAATCCACCGGCTGCGTCAGCCGCTTGGCGAAGCGCACCGCCGGCATCACCGCCAACAGCACCAGCACCACCACCACGGCGATCATCGTCAGCACCGCCTCAAGGATCTCGATGTACTGCCCCTGCCGGGAAAACTCCACCGTCAGCAGCCGGTTGCGCTGGCCGGGCAGGGCGCGCACCAGCTGCCAGCTGGAATCGGTGACCAGCCGGCGGCCGCCGCCCTCCAGACGCTCCGCTTCCTGCACCGGGCGCAGCCGGGGCCCGGCGTGGGACTGCCAGCCGGACTGGTTATCCAGCAGCGAGGCGGCGCGCACGTCCGGCTCCTCCAGCAGGGCGCGCAGCAGCGGCTCGTAGGCCGGCTGCTCGGCCTCGCCCAGCGCCGCCAGACGGGCGGCGTAGCTCTCGATGATCAGTTGCTGGCGGTGGGCGGTGTCGGCGCGCACTTCCATCATCCGGTGGACCAGTGTGTAGCCGCCGATCACCAGCGCCGCCAGAAAGGCGGGCAGGGCGGTCATCACCAGAATGCGTGTGCGCAGGCTCGAATGGGCCATGGTTCCCCTGAAAATCTCTGTTCTGATTATGGTGGCGGTTTCAGTGCCGCCATTATGCCGCAGTTGGCGAGCGGCGCATCCCGCCCTGTCACGGCCCCGGAGTTAAGCTACAATGCGCCCCATGACCTACAAGACCATTGAATCCACGGTGGGCCACACGCCACTGGTGCGCCTGCAGCGCCTGCCGGGGAACACGACCAACACCATTCTGGTGAAGCTGGAAGGCAATAACCCGGCCGGGTCGGTCAAGGACCGGCCGGCGCTGAATATGATCATCAAGGCGGAACAGCGCGGCGAGATCAAGCCCGGCGATACCCTGATCGAGGCCACCAGCGGCAATACCGGCATCGCTCTGGCGATGGCGGCGGCCATGCGCGGCTACAAGATGAAGCTGATCATGCCCGCCAACCAGAGCCAGGAGCGCCGCGATGCGATGGCCGCCTACGGCGCCGAGCTGATCTCGGTGACCAAGGAAGAGGGCATGGAAGGCGCCCGCGACCTGGCCCAGGCGATGCAGGCGCGCGGCGAGGGCCGGGTGCTGGATCAGTTCGCCAACCCGGACAACCCGCTGGCCCACTACGAAAGCACCGGCCCGGAAATCTGGGAAGAGACCGGCGGCGCGATCACCCATTTCGTCAGCTCCATGGGCACCACCGGCACCATCATGGGCTGCAGTCAGTTCTTCAAGGAGAAGAACCCGGAGATCCAGATCGTGGGCCTGCAGCCCACCGACGGCGCCTCGATTCCCGGCATCCGCCGCTGGCCCGAGGCCTACCTGCCGAGCATCTTCGACGCCGCCCGCGTCGACCGCGTGATCGACATGGGCCAGGACCTGGCGGAACACACCATGCGCCGGCTGGCCCGCGAGGAAGGCATCTTCTGCGGGGTCTCATCCGGCGGGTCCGTGGCGGCCGCCCTGCAGCTGTCCGAGGAACTGGAGAACGCGGTGATCGTGGCCATCGTCTGCGACCGGGGCGACCGCTACCTGTCCACCGGCGTTTTCAACGCGGAAGGCAACGCGGAGGCCGGCCAATGAACGTGCTGGTGTTTGATATCGAGACGGTGCCCGACCTGGAAGGCGGCAGCCGCATTTACGACCTGGACGGCCTCAGCGACAAGGACACCGCCAGCGCGCTGTTCAATCTGCGCCGCCAGGAAAACGGCTCCGAGTTTCTGCGCCTGCACCTGCACCGGGTGGTGGCGATCTCCGTGGTGCTGCGCTCCGCCCAGGGCGTGAAAGTCTGGTCCCTGGGCGACGAGGACAGCACCGAGAAAGAGTTGATCGAGCGCTTCTACGACGGCATCGACCGCTTCACCCCGCAGATCGTCAGCTGGAACGGCGGCGGCTTCGACCTGCCGGTGCTCAACTACCGCGCCCTCAAGCACGGCGTGGTGGCACGCCGCTTCTGGGAAACCGGCAACGAGGACACCAGCTTCCGCTTCAACAATTACCTGAGCCGCTTCCACCAGCGCCACCTGGACCTGATGGAACAGCTGGCCATGTTCAACGGCCGCGCCAACGCGCCGCTGGACCAGATCGCCACCCTGTTGGGCTTCCCCGGCAAGATGGGCATGAGCGGCGCCAAGGTGTTCGACACCTTCCAGGCCGGCGACCTCAAGGCGATCCGCGACTACTGCGAAACCGACGTGCTCAACACCTGGCTGGTGTTCCTGCGCTTCCAGATGCTGCGCGGCGAGCTCGACGCCACCGGCTACCAGGCCGAGCTGGACCTGCTGCGGGATTACCTGAAAGCCGAAGGGCATCCGCACTTCCTGAGCTTCCTGGAAGCCTGGGAAGCCGCGGGCAATTAACAGTGAACAGTTAACAGTTAATAGCGGCGCGGGAGAGGCGGGTCGAAACAGAACTGTCACGGGCCGCGCCAAAAGGTTGGGCGCGGCCTCGAACCGTTCGGACGCCACCCTCCTCGCTCGCGCCACTGTTAACTGTTCACTATTAACTCTTAACTGAATTTGATTTATGGCTCGACGTCGCAAGAAGCAGCTGCCGGAAACGCCGGTGGCCGCCACCATCGAGAGTCTCAGCCACGACGGTCGGGGCATCGCCCGCCTGGACGGCAAGACCACCTTTATCGACAACGCCCTGCCCGGCGAGCAGGTGTTCTTCCAATACACCTTCATGCGCCGCAAGTTCGACGAGGGCCGCGCGGTGGAAATCCTCGACCCGTCCCCGGACCGGGTCACGCCGCCCTGCGCGCACAGTTTGATCTGCGGCGGCTGCAGCCTGCAGCACCTGGACCCGGCGGTGCAGATTCAGCGCAAGCAGGCGGTGCTTGCCGAACAGCTCGAGCATTTCGGCGGCCTGCGTCCGGATCGCTGGCTGGAGCCGCTTACCGGGCCGGTCACCGGCTACCGGGGCAAGGCGCGGCTGGGCGTGAAGTACGTGGACGCCAAGGGCGACACCCTGGTCGGCTTCCGCGAGAAACGTAACAGCCTGATCGCCGATCTGGCGCAGTGCGAGGTGCTGATTCCCGAGGTGGGGCACCGCTTCCGCGACCTGCGCGCGCTGATCAACGGGCTGGACTGCCGGCGGCGTTTGCCGCAGATCGAGGTGGCCCGGGGCGACGACGCCGTGGCGCTGGTGTTCCGCCACCTGGACCCGCTGTCCCCGGCCGACCAGGGCGCGCTGGTGGCGTTCTGCCGCGAGCATGGCCTGCAGTGCTATTTGCAGCCGGGCAACGAGAGCACGGTGCACCGGGTATGGCCGGAGGAGGGCGAGGAGCGGCTCTACTACCGCCATCCGCAGGCGGACGTGGAAATGGCCTTCCACCCGTCGGACTTCACCCAGGTCAACGCCGAGATCAACCGCCGCATGGTGCCCTTGGCATTGGATTTGCTGGAGGTGGAGGCGCACCACCAGGTGCTGGACCTGTTCTGCGGCCTGGGCAACTTCACCATCCCCGCCGCGCGCCGCGCCGCCGGGGTGGTGGGCGTGGAGGCCAGCGACGCCATGGTGCGGCGCGGCTACGAGAACGCCCGCCGCAACGGCCTGGAGAATGTGGCCTTCCACGCCTGGGATCTGGACAGCGAGCCCAAGGGCCAGCCCTGGGCCCGCCAGCGCTACGAGCGGGTGCTGTTGGACCCGCCGCGCAGCGGTGCCCTGGAAATGGTGCGCATGATGCCCCAATTTGGTGCGGAGAAGCTGGTGTACGTTTCCTGCAACCCGGCCACCCTGGCCCGCGATGCCGGGGAACTGGTGGCCCGGGGTTACCGTCTTAGTGGCGCCGGGGTGATGGACATGTTCCCGCACACCGCGCATGTGGAATCGATTGCCCTGTTCGATCGTCGTTAAAGGATAGCCCATGGTAACCGTACGCCGGCAACAGCCCGATGAATTGGACGCTCGGGACTGGCACGCATGGCTCGAACAACTCAACGCCCGGGTGCCGGTCCGCGACCCGGTGACTCTGGAGCGCGCCTGCCAGGTGGCCGAGCGCTGCGAGCGCGCCGGCGAAGCCGCCGGCCGTCTGTGGCCCTACGGTAAGGGCTGCCTGACTATCGGCCTGGAGATGGCCGATGTGCTCGCCGATCTGGGGGCCGACGCGGAAGCGCTGCCCGCGGCGGTGCTGTACCGGGCGGTGCGTGAAGGGCAGCTGCCCCTGGCCGAGGTCAACAAGGATTTCGGCGAGCCGGTGGCGCGCCTGATCGAGGGCGTGCTGCGCATGGCCGCCATCGGCACCAGCCTCAATCCCACCCGCAAGGCGGTGCTCGGCCAGCAGGACGGCCAGCTCGACAACGTCCGCAAGATGCTGCTGGCGATGGTCGACGACGTGCGCGTGGCCCTGGTCAAGCTGGCCGAGCGGACCGTGATCATCCGCGCGGTGAAGGAATCCGACCCGGAGCGCCAGCAGAAAGTGGCCCGCGAGATCTTCGATATCTACGCGCCGCTGGCCCACCGCCTGGGCGTGGGCCAGTTGAAATGGGAGCTGGAGGACCTGTCGTTCCGCTACCTGCAGCCCGGCGCCTACAAGAAGATCGCCAAGCTGCTGGATGAAAAGCGCCTCGACCGGGAAAGCTACATCGACGAGGTGATCGACAGCCTGCGCGGCCATCTGGACCGCAACGGCATCAAGGGCACCCAGGTGTACGGCCGCGCCAAGCACATCTACAGCATCTGGCGGAAGATGCAGAAAAAGCATCTGGATTTCGGCGAGGTCTACGACGTGCGCGCGGTGCGCGTGCTGGTGCGCGAAGTGCGCGACTGCTACGCCGCCCTGGGCATCGTCCACTCGCTGTGGAAGCACGTGCCCAAGGAGTTCGACGACTACATCGCCAGCCCCAAGGACAACGGCTATCAGAGCCTGCACACCGCCGTGGTGGGCCCGGAGCGTAAAATGCTGGAGGTGCAGATCCGCACCTTCGACATGCACGAAGAGGCGGAGCTCGGCGTGTGCGCCCACTGGCGCTACAAGGAAGGCAGCAAGGCCGGCCGCAAGAGCCGCTCCTACGAGCAGCGCATCGCCTGGCTGCGCCAGGTGCTGGAGTGGCACGACGAGCTGGGCGACAACGCCGACACCATGATCGACGAGCTCAAGCACGGCCTGGTCAGCGACCGGGTCTATGTGTTCACCCCGGACGGCCATGTGGTGGACCTGGAAGCCGGCGCCACGCCGGTGGACTTCGCCTACCACATCCACACCGAGGTGGGGCACCGCTGCCGGGGCGCCAAGGTGAACGGCCACATCGTGCCGCTCAACTACAACCTCAACACCGGCGAGCAGGTGGAAATCCTCACTGCCAAGGAAGGCGGTCCCAGCCGCGACTGGATGACGCCGTCGCTGGGCTATGTGGCCACCTCCTCGGCGCGGGCGCGCATCCAGCAGTGGTTCAAACGACAGGACCGGGACGTGCACATCGCCCAGGGCCGCGCCATCCTGGAACGGGAAATCTCGCGCCTGGCTCTGGACCGCATCGACCTGGACGCCCTGGCGCCGCAGCTCAATCTGAAGACCGGCGACGACGTGCTCGCCGCCCTGGGCGCCGGCGACCTGCGCCCCGGCCATGTGGTCAACCAGGCCCAGTCGCTGCTCGGCGACGACCCGCAGCAGGAGCTGGCGTTCGTGCCGGCGCGCTCCAAGGCGTCGGAGAGTGGCGACGTGACCATCCAGGGGGTGGGCAACCTGCTCACCCACATGGCGGCCTGCTGCCGGCCGGTGCCCGGAGACCAGGTGATGGGCTTCATCACCCAGGGGCGCGGCGTCACCGTGCACCGCGCCGACTGCCACAACCTGCTGGCGATGCAGGGCGAAGAGCCCAACCGGGTGATCGAGGTGAGCTGGGGGGAAGCGGACCGCATCTTCTACCCGGTGGACATCTTCCTGCGCGCCTGGGACCGCCAGGGGCTGCTGCGCGACGTGATCGCGGTGCTCGCCAACGAGAAGGTCAACGTCACCGCCGTGCACACCGAATCGCACACCGAGGACAACACCGCCACCATGCTGCTGACGCTGGAGATCGCCTCCCTGGGCGGCCTCGGCAAGGTGCTGGCGAAGATGGACCAGCTCAAGGGCGTCCTCGAAGTGCGCCGCTACAAAAAATAATGGAGCCGTTGCATGTCCGCTAATCCATCCGCCGCCGAAGCCGCCATCGCCGAACTGCTGTCGATCATGGCCCGGCTGCGCGACCCGGACGGCGGCTGCCCCTGGGACCTGAAGCAGGACTTCGAGAGCATCGTGCCCTACACCGTGGAAGAAGCCTTCGAAGTGGCGGAAGCGGTGGCGCGGCGGGACTACCCGGAGCTCAAGGAAGAGCTCGGCGACCTGCTGCTGCAGGTGGTGTTCCATTCGCAGATCGCCCGCGAACAGGGGCTGTTTGATTTCAGCGAGGTGGTGGCGGTGCTCAACGACAAGATGGTGCGCCGCCATCCGCACGTGTTCGGCGACCAGACCGCCGAGGACGAACAGGCGGTGAAAGTGAACTGGGAGGCGATCAAGGCCGAGGAGCGCGCCCGCAAGGGCCGCGAGCACGACAGCGCCCTGGACGGTGTGCCGGAAGGTCTGCCGGCCCTGCAGCGCGCCCACAAGCTGCAGAAGAAAGCCTCCAAGGTGGGCTTCGACTGGCGCGCCACGGCGCCGGTGCGCGCCCATGTGGACAGCGAGCTCGAGGAACTGGACCAGGCCCTGGCGTCCGGTGACCGCGACGCCATCGAGGACGAATTCGGCGATGTGCTGTTCACTCTGGTCAACCTGGCCCGGCACCTGAAGCTGGACCCGGACCTGGCCCTGCGCCGCGCCTCGGACAAGTTCGAGGGCCGTTTCCGCCGGGTTGAACACCTGGCCGGCGCGCCGCTTTCCGACTTCGACGACGACCGTCTCGACGCCCTCTGGCGCGAGGCCAAACGCCAATCCGATTAGTGCCGGGCCGCTAACCCGACCTTCCTACCCCGACCGGCCACCGCCTCAGCCGGGGGTTCTAGCTCGGTAAAATCCGAGAAAGTTCCGGGTGAAATAAAAAGTTCACATTACAGAAACTTTTCCGTCATCGCTGCTCCCCATACTCCGCCCCCAAGCACTCAAGATGTTCCGGCGGACCAAGCGGCGTCACCGGAGCATCTATCTGCTTCTCAAAATTGCCTGATTGATAGGAGATGCTCCGATGAAAAAGAACTTGCTTGCGATCGCTGTGGGGGCGGCCCTTGCTTCGCCGATGATGATGCCGGGCGCGGCCCTGGCCGACGGCCCGAAAGTATACGGTAAAGTGAATGTTTCCCTGGAAAACATGAACTACGATCCGGCGCCCGCTTCCCCGAACAACGACGACGAGTGGGAGCTGCAGAGCAACGCATCCCGCCTGGGCGTGAAAGGCGACTTCGATCTGGATGTGGCCGATCTGAAAGCAGTCTACAAAGCAGAATTCGAAATCAGCGTTGATGACGGCGATAAGGACGGTCAGACCTTCTCACAGCGCAACATCTACGGTGGTTTCCAGGGCGGTTTCGGTACCCTGATCGCGGGTAAATTCGATACCCCCACCAAGAAAGCGCAGATGGACGTTGACCAGTTCAACGATCTGGACGGCGATATCAAGAACATCGCCGCCGGTGAAAACCGCGTCTCCAACATCATTCAGTACAGCACCCCGAAACTGGCGGATCTGGTTACCCTGAACGTGGCCTTCATCCCCAACGAAGACAGCGACGACTTCGACAACGACGGTGAGAACGAGAACGGCCTGGCGGACAGCACCTCCATCTCCCTGACCATGGAGCAGGACGCTTTCTACGCCGCCGTGTCCCGTGACACCGACATCGAAGACGACCTGATTGTTGACGGCACCGGCCTGCCGGTTTCCGTACTCGACATCACCCGTCTGGCCGCCGGCCTGAACATGGACGTGTTCGAAGTGGGCGCCCTCTACCAGATCGCTGAAGAATCCGAAGGCGACGGTGAAGAGAACAGCTACGTGGTCAGCGGCGCGTTCAAGATCGATCGCGTTAAGCTGAAAGCCCAGTACGGCATGGTCGACGGCGACCAGACCGACAACGAAGGCACCCAGTACGCCTTCGGCGCGGACTACAAGCTGGCCAAGAACAGCAAGGTGTACGCTTACTTCAACGAACTCACCTACGAAGACGGCACCACCGGTGACGAAGAAGAAGAGCGCACCCTGGGCGTGGGCATGGAACACAAGTTCTAAGAAAAACCGTATAGGGGCGGCAACGGACGCTGCCCACATTTCCTCGACGCAAGTGACAGTTGCCCGCCTTTACGGCGGGCTTTTTTTTGCGCGCCTTCCTGGTCCCGGGAAATGAACCCGGAAAAGGGCGCTATTCCGGTTTGGCTGAGTCACAAAAGCGTCATATAGTGCACCCTTCGCGAGAACCCGAACAAAAATGGGAGAAGGGACATGAACAGATTAACCCGGCTGGCCACCCCGGCGCTGGCCCTGGCGGCGGCCATCGGCGCCCCACTGACCGTGCAAGCGGCCCCGGAATTCTACGGCCGGGTGAACGTCAGCCTGGACCGCCTTTCCGATTACCCCGACGGCTCCCTGTCCGGCCAGCTCAACGACGTGCGCGCCGCGCGCTCGCCGCTGGAAGAAGGCTGGTTCCTGGAGAGCAACAGCTCACGCCTGGGCGTGCGCGGCCGCGAGCCGCTGGAAGTGGGCGAGCTGAGCGTGCTCTATCAGCTGGAAGTGGGCTACGACGTGGACGGTGACAGCGATACGTTCTCCACCCGTAATAGCTTCGTCGGCCTGGGCTCGGTGATCGGTGACGTGTTCGCCGGCCGCTACGACAGCCCGGTGAAAATGGCGGAAGGGCGCGTCGACCAGTTCAACAACACCGCCGCGGACATCGGCGGCTACTTCTTCGGCCAGCGCCGCAACAGCAACACCCTGAACTGGAAAAGCCCGGATTTCAGCGGCCTGGTGGTACGCGCGCAGCTGGCCCCGGGCGAGGGCGACAGCGCCGGTGACGAGGAAAAAGACGGCCTTGCCGACACCTTCGGCCTGTCCGCCACCTGGTCCGGTGAGACGCTGTTCGCGGCGCTCGCCTACGAGCACGGCTATCAGGAAGTGGACAACCCGGCACCGCCGCCGGCGCTGGTGGACGCCGACCGCGACCTGCTGCGCGGCACCCTGGGCGTGACCCTGGGCGAGCTGGATCTGGGCGCCATGGTGGAACAGCTGCGCCTGGACCCGGACGCCGCCGGCGCCGACCGCCTGGACGCCACCTCCTATCTGCTGAGCGCCGGCTGGCGCCTGCTGCCACGGGTGACCCTGAAAGCCCAGGCGGGCCGCTTCGACGGTGACGACTTCGGCTACGAGGACGACATCCTCACCGCCGGCGCGGACTACAAGCTGGGCCGCCAGACCAAGGTGTACGGACTGGTGTCCTCCTCGGACGCGACCATCACCTATCCGGGTGGCGTGGACGCCGACGACAGCGGCAGCCTGTTGTCAGTGGGGATGGAACATAAGTTCTGAACGGCGGAGCGGTCGGGTTAGGCGTTGCTAACCCGACCGGCTTCCGGGTGCGGCGTTACTGCCAGCGCTTGAGCGCCAGCGAGGCGTTGGTGCCGCCGAAGCCGAAGCTGTTGCTGAGCACCAGCTCGGGGCGCTCGTCGTTGCTCTTGGTGAGAATCGGCAGGCCCTCGGCGTCCGCGTCCAGCTCGGTGATGTTGGCGGAGCCGGCGGTGAAACCGTCGCGCATCATCAGCAGGCAGTAGATCGCCTCCTGAACGCCGGCGGCGCCCAGGCTGTGGCCGGACAGGCTCTTGGTGGAGCTGATCGCCGGAATCTTGCCGTCGCCGAACACTTCGCGGATCGCCTTCAGCTCGGCCAGATCCCCCACCGGGGTGCTGGTGCCGTGGGCGTTGATGTAATCCACGTCGCCGTCCACCGTGGCCAGCGCCTGGCGCATGCAGCGCGCCGCGCCTTCGCCGTTGGGGGCGACCATGTCGTGGCCGTCGCTGGTGGCGCCGTAGCCCACCACTTCCGCGTAGATACGCGCGCCGCGCGCCTTGGCGTGCTCCAGTTCCTCAAGCACCACCATGCCGCCGCCGCCGGCGATCACGAAGCCGTCGCGGCTGGCGTCATAGGCGCGGGACGCGGTTTCCGGGGTGTCGTTGTACTTGCTGGACAGGGCGCCCATGCCGTCGAACAGACAGCTCAGGGTCCAGTGCTCTTCCTCGCCGCCGCCGGCGAACACCACGTCCTGCTTGTTCAGCTGAATCTGTTCCACCGCATTGCCGATGCAGTGCGCGCTGGTGGCGCAGGCGGAGGCGATGGAATAGTTGATACCCTTGATCTTGAACGGGGTGGCGAGGCAGGCGGACACGGTGCTCGCCATCACGCGCGGCACCATATAGGGGCCGACGCGCTTGACCCCGCGGGTGCGGGCGATGTCGGCGGCTTCCACCTGGTTGAACGACGAATGGCCGCCGGACCCGGCGATCAGGCCGGTGCGCTCGTTGCTGACGTCGGCCTCGTCCAGGCCGGCGTCGGCGATCGCCTGCTGCATGGCCACGTAGGCGTAGGCCGCCGCGTCGCCCATGAAACGCCGGGGCTTGCGGTCGATATGGTCTTCCAGGTTGATATCCGGCGTCCCTGCGATCTGGCTGCGCATGCCCATTTCCTTATAGGCTTCCTTGAAGCGGATGCCCGGGAGGCTGTCCCGCAGCGCCCGGGACACCTGGTCCGCCTCGTTGCCGAGGCAGGACACGATTCCCAGGCCGGTAATCACGACGCGACGCATATTTAGAACCCTTCCGTCGAGGTAAACAGGCCGACCCGCAGGTCTTTGGCCTCATAAATGTCCTCGCCGTCCACCGAAACCACGGCGTCGGCGATGCCGAGAGTGAGTTTGCGGGCGATCACTCGTTTCACGCTGATTCGATAGGTGACTTTCTTGGCGGTGGGCAGAATCTGCCCGGAAAATTTCACCTGGCCCACGCCCAGGGCACGGCCCCGGCCGGGGTTGCCCAGCCAGCCGAGGAAGAAGCCCAGCAGCTGCCAGGTGGCGTCCAGGCCCAGACAGCCCGGCATCACCGGGTCGGTCTCGAAGTGGCAGTCGAAGAACCACAGGTCCGGGTGGATATCCAGCTCCGCGATGATTTCGCCCTTGCCGTATTCGCCGCCCTGGTCGGCGATGTGGCTGATGCGGTCGAGCATCAGCATGCCGGGCAGGGGCAGGCGAGCGTTGCCGGGGCCGAACAACTGACCGTGGGCACAGGCCAGCAGGTCGTCGTAGGAATAGGCGGATTTTTGATCCGGATTCGCGGTGTTCACGTTATTTGTGCTCAAACTGGTTACTCCACACAGGCCGGGCTGGTGCCGAACATCCATTGTTTTCACTCAGTATGGAACGGATCGAGCCCGATTCGTTCCAACCCGCCGGTGATAGTGTATGGATGCAAGATGACCTTTTGACTGCAAAATGGCGACGCTTTAAACACAGTGTCGACCCTGATGATAGCCACATAGTAGCAGAGCGGCGTCGTCGGGCACGACCGCTAAGCGTCTCAAAATATGTCCATGCCCGCGGGACGCCAGGGGCGGCGCGCCGCTGGGCTTGCAAAGCGGGCCGCATCTGCCGATGATGCGCGCGCACACTCAGCCGGAGGAATAAGGTGGCGGCGGAACTCGGACATCTCTCCCTGTGGGTGGCCATAGCGGCGGCCCTGGTGTTGGCGGTATTCCCACTGATCGGCGTGTATCGCCGGGTGGAATCCTGGCAGCGCTACGCCCGGCCTTTGGCCTGGCTGCAGTGGCTGGCGCTCACGGTGGCGATGATCTGCCTGGGCTACAGCTTCTACATCAATGATTTCACGGTCACCTATGTGGCCAACCACAGCAACTCGCAATTGCCGCTGGGCTACCGGCTGTCGGCGATCTGGGGCGGCCACGAGGGCTCCCTGTTGCTGTGGGGCTGGATGCTGGGCGGCTGGACCGCCCTGGTCGGCCTGTTCAGCCGCAAGGTGCCGCTGCCCATGGTGGTGCGGGTGCTGTCGGTGATGGGCATGATCGCGGTGGGTTTCCACGCCTTCATGCTGTTCACCTCCAACCCGTTCGACCGCTCGCTGCCCTGGTTCCCGATCGATGGCGCCGACCTCAACCCGCTGCTGCAGGACCCGGGCCTGATCATCCACCCGCCCATGCTTTATATGGGTTACGTGGGCTTCTCGGTGGCGTTCGCGTTCGCCGTGGCCGGTCTGCTGGCCGGCAATCTGGACCCGGCCTGGGCCCGCTGGGCGCGCCCCTGGACCACCGTCGCCTGGAGCTTTCTCACCGTCGGCATCGCCCTGGGCTCCTGGTGGGCCTACTACGAACTGGGCTGGGGCGGCTGGTGGTTCTGGGACCCGGTGGAAAACGCCTCCCTGCTGCCGTGGCTGGCCGGCACCGCGCTGATTCACTCCCTGGCGGTGAGTGAAAAACGCAACCTGTTCCGCGCCTGGACCGTGCTGCTGGCCATCGTCACCTTTTCCATGAGCCTGCTGGGCACCTTCCTGGTGCGCTCCGGCGTGCTCACCTCGGTGCACGCCTTCGCCAACGACCCCAGCCGGGGCGCCTTTATTCTCGGCTTCCTGGTGGTGGTGGCCGGCGGCGCGCTCACCCTGTTCGCGCTGCGCGCCGGGCGCCTCAAGGGCAAGGGCGGCTTCAAGCCGCTCTCCCGGGAGGCCTTCCTGCTGGGCAACAACCTGCTGCTGCTCACCGCCACCTTCGCGGTATTGATGGGCACCCTGTATCCGTTGCTGGGCGAGGCGCTGGACATCAAGGTGTCGATCCGCGCCGCCTACTTCAACAGCTTCTTCGTGCCGCTGACGCTGGTGCTGATGGCGATTCTGGTGCCCGGCATGCTCAGCAACTGGAAGCGCCAGGACAGCTCGCCGTTGCTGCGGCGCATGCTGATGCTGGCGCCGGCGGCGCTGATCGGCGGCTACCTGGGCGCGCGCCTGCCCGGCGACACGCCCTGGGTGGGCACCCTGGCGCTGATCCTGGCCCTGTTCCTGGTGTTCGCCCACATCGACGATCTGGTGCGCCGCGCGCTGGCCTACAACCGGGGCTTCCTGGGCGGGCTGGGCAAACTCGGTCGCGGCTACTACGGCATGGTGCTGGCCCATTCCGGCATGGCGGTGCTGGTGGCCGGCGTCACCGTGGTCAGTTTCCACGAAGTGGAGCGTGACGTGCGCATGGCGCCGGGCGACGTGGCCGAAGTGGGCGCTTACCGCTTTGAGTTCGACACCCTCAGCGAATACGCCGGCCCCAACTTTGATTCCCGCAAGGGCCATTTCCTGGTCACCCGCGACGGCGAGCCGATCGCGGAAATGAACCCGGAAAAACGTACCTACCGGGTCAGCGGCCAGGTGATGACCGAAGCGGCCATCGACGCCGGCCTGATGCGTGATCTCTACGTGGCGCTGGGCGAGCCCCTGGGCGGCGACGCCTGGGCGGTGCGCATCTATCACAAGCCGATGATCCGCTGGATCTGGCTGGGGGCGCTGATCATGGCCCTGGGCGGCGCGCTGGCCCTCACCGACGCCCGTTACCGGAAAAAGATGACGCGCAGCAAGGCGGACGCCGACGGCGAGGTGGTTTATGAGTAAAGGCACCAACCCCTGGGTTTTCCTGCCGCTGGTGGCGTTCGTCGCCCTGGCGGTGCTGCTCGCCAGCGGCCTGGGCCGCAACCCGGAAGAGCTGCCCTCGGCGCTGGCCGGCAAGCCGGTGCCGGAATTTTCCCGGCCGTCGCTGCTTAACGACCGCACCCTCACCGAGGAGCTGCTCACCGGCCGCTGGCAATTGTTGAACGTGTGGGGCACCTGGTGCCCGACCTGCTACGTCGAGCATCCCTATTTGCTGGAGCTGGCGCGCAGCGGCATTCCCATCGTCGGCCTCGACTATAAAGACGAGGACGCCAAGGCCCGCGACTATCTGGCCGAATACGGCAACCCGTTCCGCGAAGTGATCGTCGATGCCGACGGCCAGCTGGGTCTCGACCTGGGCGTCTACGGCGCGCCGGAAACCTTTCTGATCAACCCGCGCGGCGAGATCGTGCTGCGCCACGTGGGTGAAATGAACCAGCGCGTCTGGGACGACAAGTTCGCGCCGGTGCTGCAGCAGGCCGGTGAGGCCCCGGGGGTGGCGCCGTGATCCGTCTTGCCATTCTGTTGCTCGCGCTGACGGCCGCGCCGTCCTGGGCCGCCATCGACATTTACCAGTTCGACAGCGACGCTCAGCAGGACCGTTTTCACCGTCTCACCGAGGAGCTGCGCTGCCCCAAGTGCCAGAACCAGAGCATCGCCGATTCCGACGCGGAGATTTCCCAGGACATGCGCGAGCGGGTGGCGCGGATGATCCGCGAAGGGCACAGCGATGAAGAGATCGTCACCTTCTTCGTCGACCGCTACGGGGATTTCGTCAGCTACCGGCCGCCGTTCAACCCCCGCACCGCGATTCTCTGGGTGGGGCCCCTGACCCTGTTGCTGCTGGGCGGCGTGGGTATCGTACTGCTGGTGCGCCGCGCCAGCCGCGAAGCGGAGGAAGACGATCAATGAGTCCGTTCATTGTGCTGATAGTGGTGTTGCTGGCGGCGCTGCTGGTGTGCTTTTTATTGTGGCGCCGGGAAAGCCGCGCCGCCGGCGCGCCCCTGTCGATCACCGGCCTGGCGATCCCCCTGTTGGTGGTGGCGGTGGCCGGCCTCGGCTATCTGACCATCGGGCTGGACCGCAACACCCTGGACTGGCTGGCCGACCAGCGCCGCTACGACCCGGTGGCCGAGCGCGTGATCGCCGGCGAAGCCCCCGGTGAGCAGGACCAGGACATCTCCGCCGCCGCGCTCACGCGGGTGCTGCAGTCGCGGCTGGTGCGCGAGCCCAGCCTCACCGGCTGGTACACCCTGGGCCTGCTCTATGACCAGTTGGGCGCGCCGGCCCAGGCCCAGGAAGCCGCCCGCCGGGCGCTGGAGATGGACCCGGACGACCACGCCGCGCGCCTGCTGCTGGCGCGCGGGCTGATCGCCCAGGCGGACGGCCGCCTCACCGACGAGGCCCAGGCGGAAATCGCCCGGGTGCTGGCGGACAACCCCCGGCACGACGGCGCGCTGATGCTGCAGGCAATGGCCGCCAACGAGGCCCGCCGTTTTGATCTGGCGGCGCGGTCCTGGCGCGCGCTGCTGGCCCGTCACGGCGACGGCGAAGCCGGCGATCTGATCCGCCGCGGCCTGGCCCAGGCGGAGCAGCAGCGCGAGCGCAGCGAGCAGCTGCAAGGGCTCACCGTCACCGTGCAGGCCGACGACGTGCCCGAGGGCGGCACCCTGTTCGTGTTCCTGCGCCGGGCCGGGGAGAGCGGCGGCCAGCCGCTGGCCGCGCGCCGGGTGCTGGCGGAATCGTTTCCGATCCAGGTGACCCTGCGCCCGGGTGACTGGCTGCAGGCCTATCCCGCCGAGCTCGACCAGCTGCGCGTGGCCGCGCGCTACACACCGGCGCCCGGCTCCAGCGTGGACCAGGCCAACCTGAGCGCCGCGCCCACCGCTCTGGATCTGAGCCGGCGGCCGGCGGCGAGTCTCACGATTCGCCGCTAGGCGCGCCGCCACGGGCGTCCGCGATACCAAGGTCGCCCTTGTACCCGGGGGACCCGCACGGTAAAGTTCCCCCCCTTCGGGCGAGGGGAGCTCCTGACGCCCCTTCCATTCGCGGCAAAACGGAGAATCCTATGCGTGTCATCCTGCTTGGCGCGCCCGGTGCGGGTAAGGGCACTCAGGCGCAGTTCATCAAGGAAGAATTTTCCATTCCCCAGATCTCCACCGGCGATATGCTGCGTGCCGCGGTGAAAGCGGGCACCCCTCTGGGCCTGGAAGCCAAGAAAGTGATGGATGCCGGCGGTCTGGTATCCGACGACATCATTCTCGGCCTGGTCAAAGAGCGCATCACCGAGGACGACTGCAAGAACGGCTTCCTGTTCGACGGCTTCCCGCGCACCATCCCCCAGGCCCAGGCGCTGGTGGAAGAGGGCGTGAATATCGATTTCGTGGTTGAGATTGATGTGGATGACGAAGAAATCATCGAGCGTCTCAGTGGCCGCCGCGTACACCCCGCTTCCGGCCGGGTCTACCACATCAAGCACAACCCGCCCAAGGAAGCCGGCAAGGACGACGAGACCGGCGACGAGCTGGTCCAGCGCGACGACGACAAGGAAGCCACCGTGCGCAAACGCCTTGAGGTGTACCAGGAGCAGACCCGCCCGCTGGTGAACTTCTACCAGGAGCTGGCCCAGAACGGCGAACAGAACGCGCCCACCTACGTGCGCGTGGCCGGCGTCGGCGGCGTCGACGACATCCGTCAGCGCATCATGGAAAAACTGAAAGGCTGAACTCTCCAGGGGCCCGCGGCAGCGGGCCCTCGCATCTCCCCCCTCCTATCACCCCGATAGCGTGCTCACGTCCTCTGTCTCACCTATCATTCACCCTCCATTGGTTGTGATGCGCCCCCGCGCTTACTCAGGAGAAGGCTTGTTATGTCCGTGACGAAACCGGCGGTGGTCCTGGTCAATCTGGGCACCCCAGACGCGCCCACCACGGCGGCGGTGCGCCGTTATCTGAAGCAGTTCCTGTCCGACCCCAGGGTGGTGGAAGCGCCGCGCCTGATCTGGTTCTGGGTGCTGCGGCTGATCATCCTGCCGCTGCGGCCGCGCCGGGTGGCGAAACTCTACGCCTCCATCTGGCAGCAGGACTCTCCGATCCGGCTGGTGGCCCAGGAGCAGGCCGAAGCGCTGGCCGGCCGTTTCGACTGCACCGTGCGTTACGCCATGAGCTACGGCAGCCCCGGTTTTGAAGCCGTGCTGGATGAGCTGGCGGACCAGGGCCACGACCACCTGTTGATCCTGCCGCTCTACCCGCAGTATTCCGGCTCCACCAACGGCGCGGTGGCGGACGCCCTGGCGCGCTGGGTGCGCACCCGCCGGGAAGTGCCCGGGCTGACACTGGTCAAGGACTACTGGCAAAACCCCGCCTGGCTGGACGCGGTGGCCGACAGCATCCGGCGTTTCCGCGAACAACACGGCGAGGCGGAAAAGCTGCTGTTTTCATTCCACGGCATTCCGGTGTCCTATCAGGACAAAGGCGACCACTACGGTGAGCGCTGCCACCACTCCGCCGCGTTGATCGCCGAGCGCCTGGGTTTGCGCGCCGAACAATGGATGGTGACCTTTCAATCCCGCTTCGGCCCCCAGGAGTGGCTCAACCCCTACACCGATAAAACCCTGGAAAAGTGGGGTAAGGAAGGCGTGCGTTCGGTACAGGTGGTGTGCCCCGGTTTCTCCGCCGACTGCCTGGAAACGCTGGAAGAAATCGACGGTGAAAACCGCGAAGTGTTCCTGCACGCCGGCGGCGAATCGTTCGCCTATATCCCCGCGCTGAACGCGGACGCGTCACACATCGACGCCCTGGAAGCGGTGGTCCGCGCGCATTTATGAAACGCGGTGACGAGTGACCGACACGGGGCAGCCGAACGCTGCCCCGTTTTATTTTTTCTCCGCGCCCCTCTCCCCAAAAAAAACCGCTTTTTATTTTTTTACTGATTCCTACAAACTCTTGGTCAAATAATGTACCAAGTGATTTTTTTTTATGCTACTTTCCGACTGTCGCAGAAAAATGACGTCATAGATTAGGAGATCGATCATGGCCAGAGCAGCAAAAAAAAGTAGCGCTCAGAAAAAAACCGCGGCTCGCAAGACCGCCGCACGCAAGAAGACCACCACCACCAAAACCACCGCCAATAAGGCTCCGGCTCTGCCGAAGTCGGTAACCAACGCCGAGTCCAAGTCCAAACTTCAGGAAAAGGCGGTGGCCCAGGCACAGAAGAAAGTCGACCAGGCCAGCACCAAGCTGGACCGCCAGAAGAAAAAGATCGAAACGGAAAACGACAAACTCAGCAAGTTGCGCGCGGATCTGGCCGCCAAGCGGGATAAGGCCAAAGGCAATGCCACCGCCGCCGCCAAACGCGCCGTGGAAACCGCCCGCGGTCGCATGAACACCCAGCGTCTCAAACTTCAGGACCTGCGCGGCGAGAGCAAACTGATTCGCGCCGAAATCCAGGCCGCCAAGAAAGTGGTCACGCGGGAAAACAAAAAGCTGCGCACCGCCCAGCGTAACCTGACCACCAAGATGCGCGAGTACGAGCGCAAGCTGGCGAAGAAAGCCAAGGTGGCTCAGAAGAAAGCGGAGCAGAAGGCCAAGCGCGCCGCCCGCAAAGCCACCGGCAAGACATCCACCGCGCGCAAAACCACCGCCAAGCGCGCCACCGCCAAGAAGGCGGCCAAGCGCACCCCGGCGAAGAAAAGCGCCAGCAAGCGTCCGGCGGCCAAGAAAACCGCGACCCGCAAGACCGCGGTGAAGAAGACCGCCACCCGCAAGACCCCGGCGCGCAAAGCACCGCGCAAGAAAGCGGCGGCCAAGAAGACCCCGGCCAAGAGCAGCTGACCGGACCGTCCGCCCGTTCGACACAACGCCCCCGGCCCGCCGGGGGCGTTGTCGTTTCGGCCCCCCCCTCCCCCAAAAAAAACCGCCCTGGGCCTGCCGCCGGGCAGGGGTGGCGCCCTGGCCAAGAAAGCTATTGATAACAATTCGCATTAGAGTTATTCTGCTCCCGAGTTTGAGGAGTGGACGTAGCCATGTACGTTTGTTTGTGTAACGGCATCACTGACGGTCAGATACGGGAAGCAGCCGAAAGCGGTTGCGACAGCCTGCGCGATCTTCGTCGGGAACTTGGGGTTGGCAGTCAGTGTGCTAAATGTGCACGGCACGCCCGTCAGGTATTGCGTGATACCCGTAACGCCATGCCGGCGGTCTCTTCAATCTCGGCAAACCGGGGCGAACCAGTCCAGTACTGGCCTCAGACCGCCTGAGGGCCGCCCCGCGCGAGAGCAGTCCATCAGCCTCCCAGCCAGGCCCGAGCCCAGCCAGGGAGCAGGGACGCCCACAGCCGCTTGCGGCGTTCCTTTAAAGACTGATTCTCATTAGTATAACTACTTGTATTTACTCGATTTTTTTCCGGGTAAACCTTGTCCGTTCCCCCGTCTTGCTGAACAATAGTCGCCATTACCCCGCCGGCACGGAGAACGCACATGAAAGGCGACCAGAAAGTCATCGAATTCCTCAACCGCGCACTCGGCAACGAGCTGGTGGCGATCAACCAGTATTTCCTGCACGCCAAGATGTACAAGGACTGGGGCTTCCAGGCCCTGTACGAGCACGAATACCACGAGTCCATCGATGAAATGAAACACGCCGACATGCTGGTCGAGCGTATTTTGTTCCTCGAAGGTCTGCCCAACCTGCAGGACCTGGGCAAACTGATGATCGGCGAAAACACCAAGGAAATGCTCAACTGCGACCTCAAGCTTGAGCAAATGGCGGTGCCCGACCTGCGCGACGGCATCGAATACTGCGAATCCGTCCGCGATTACGTCACCCGCGACCTGTTCCGCGAAATCCTCGCCTCCGAGGAAGAGCACATCGACTGGCTGGAAACCCAACTCAGCCTGATCGACAAGGTAGGCCTGGAAAATTATCTGCAAAAACAAATGGAAGCCGGCGAAGAATAAATCGCCGCCGTGGTCCGTTTGCGCAAGAAATCACCGCCCCCGGCTTGACTCCCCGGGGGGCATTGGGAATAATGCGCGCCTCTTGACGGCCAACGCCGCAAGGTCCCGCACCGGTAGCTCAGTTGGATAGAGCATCTGGCTACGAACCAGGAGGTCGGGGGTTCGAATCCTCCCCGGTGCGCCATACAAACAAAAAGGGCCCCGCTCAAATGAGCGGGGCCCTTTTTGTTTGTATGGCTTATACCGGGGAGCTATTTAGAGAACCCCCCGGGTTCGACAAGCCGGCCAAAAGCCGGCGCAGGACGTCGCCGCAAAGCGGCGACGCCCCGAAGGGGTGAGTCCGGCAAAGCCGGACGAATCAATCCTCCCCCCATCAGCGTCCTCCAGATCCACGCCTCTGGCATCCCGCCGGGTGGCCAACGCCACCCTTTCGCGGGCAAGGCCCGCTCCCACAAGTCTCTCCCCCCTTTCTTTCCCAATCCCCAGCTCCCCGCCCCGAAGCACCCCAAGCCAGGCAAGCGAAGCAAAGCCAGGCGCCCCTCTACAAAGCCGCCCCCACACACTTCACCCCAAAAAAATGTCAACAATCCACCCCTATCCCCCCACCAAACTCCCCAAAATCAACCACCCCAGTCCCCCATTACCTTGCCTGTTGTCGACAATCCCGATACATTGCGCCGAATCAGGGCGCCGGAACCCCGCCCAAAAGGCGGCGGATCCCCAGCAAAACAGCCCACGCTTGAACCTACCCGGGAGCGGAGCATGAACGATCTATTGGCCCAGGGCGTACAGCTCATGGTGCTGGGCATGGGCGTGGTACTCGCCTTTCTTCTGATTCTGGTGGCGGTGATGACCGGCCTCTCGGCCCTGGTTCAGCGCTTCGCCCCCGAAACCACCGGCGGCAAGCCCGCCACCGCGCCGGCCCCGGAACCCGCACCCCAGGTTTCTCCACACATTCGGGCGGCCATCCAGGACGCCATCCGGCAACACCGCGCCCAACGCTGATCGGAATCTTCCCATGACGACAAAAACGCCTCTCGGCATCACCGACGTGGTGCTGCGCGACGCCCACCAGTCCCTGCTTGCCACCCGCCTGCGCCTGGACGACATGCTGCCGATCGCGGAGAAACTCGACCGCATCGGTTTTTGGTCACTGGAATCCTGGGGCGGCGCCACCTTCGACGCCTGCATCCGCTACCTGGGCGAGGACCCCTGGGAGCGCATCCGCGAGCTCAAGAAGGCGATGCCCAACACGCCCCAGCAAATGCTGCTGCGCGGGCAGAACCTGCTCGGCTACCGCCATTACGCCGACGACGTGGTCGACGCCTTCGTGGAACGGGCGGCGGAAAGCGGCGTGGACGTGTTCCGCGTGTTCGACGCCATGAACGACATGCGCAACATCGAGCGCGCGGTGGCGGCGGTGGTCAAACAGGGCAAGCACGCTCAGGGCACCATCGCCTACACGGTGAGTCCGGTGCACACCCTCGACGTCTGGGTGGAGCAGGGCAAACGCATCGAGGACATGGGCGCCGACTCCGTGGCGATCAAGGACATGGCCGGCCTGCTCACGCCCTACACCGCGTTCGAGCTGGTCAGCCGTCTTAAGCAGGCGCTGGATATTCCGGTGCACATGCAGTGCCACGCCACCACCGGCCTGTCCACCGCCACCGCCCTGAAGGCGGCGGAGGCCGGCATCGACAACGTCGACACCGCGATCTCCTCCATGTCGATGACCTACGGCCACAGCCCCACGGAAACCGTGGTGGCGATGCTGGAAGGCACCGACCGCGACACCGGCCTGGATATTCGCGCCCTGGAGGAAATCGCCGCTTACTTCCGCGAGGTGCGGCTCAAGTACCGGCGCTTCGAAGGCAGCCTGCGCGGCGTGGACTCGCGCATTCTGGTGGCGCAGGTGCCCGGCGGCATGCTCACCAACATGGAAAGCCAGCTGCGCGAACAAAACGCGCTGGATCGCTTCGACGCGGTGCTCGAGGAGATTCCCCGGGTGCGCAAGGACCTGGGCTACATTCCCCTGGTCACGCCCACCTCGCAGATCGTCGGCACCCAGGCGGTAATGAACGTGATGGCCGGCGAACGCTACAAGGCGCTCAGCAAGGAAACCCGCGGCATCCTGCGCGGTGAATACGGCGAAGCGCCGGCGCCCTTCGACGAGGCGCTGCGCGAGCGCGCCCTGGAAGGCGACCAGCCGCTCACCTGCCGCCCGGCGGACCGGCTCGACAACGAACTGGACGCCCTGGGTCGCGAGCTGGAACAGCAGGCCACGGAGGAGGGCATCGAACTGGCCTCCGGCGAGCGCCGCCTGGACGACGTGCTCACCTACGCGCTGTTCCCGCAGATCGGGCTCAAGTTTCTCGCAAACCGGGGCAACCCGGACGCCTTCGAGCCGGCGCCCTCCGAGGGCGACGACGGCCAGGAAGAGGGCGTCTACACGGTCACCGTGGAAGGCCAGCGCTACACCGTCACGGTCAGTGACGGCGGCGACATCGACGGCATCAAACCCCTGGACGGCGGCGCGCCGGCGGCCTCCGGCGCGGCCCCGGCGGCCCCCACCGGCGACGGCGAGCCGGTGCCGGCGCCGCTGGCCGGCAACATCTTCCAAGTGCTGGTCAAACCCGGGCAGCGGGTGGAAGAGGGCGAACGGGTGCTGGTGCTGGAAGCGATGAAAATGGAAACCGACGTGGCCGCGCCCCGCGCCGGCACCGTGGCCGAGGTGCGGGTGAAACCCGGTGACGCCGTGGCGGTGGGCGACGTGCTACTGACGATCGGGGGTTAAGCATGGAACAGCTCAATACCCTCTGGCTCAGCACCGGGCTCTATCAGCTCAGCGTCGGCCAGTTCGTGATGATCCTGGTGGGCCTGGTGCTGTTGTTCCTGGCCATCCGCAAGAACTTCGAGCCGCTGCTGCTGATCCCCATCGGCTTCGGCGGCATTCTCGCCAACATTCCGGTGGCCGGCTTGGCGGAACCCGGTGGCCTGCTCTATCTGATCTACGAGGCCGGCCTCACCACCGGCGTGTTCCCGCTGCTGATTTTCATGGGCGTGGGGGCAATGACCGACTTCGGCCCGCTGCTGGCCAACCCGCGCACTCTGCTGCTGGGCGCCGCCGCCCAGTTCGGCATTTTCGCCGCGCTGCTGGGGGCCCTGGCGCTCAATTACCTGGGCCTGGACTTCTCCCTGGCCGACGCCGCCAGTATCGGCATCATCGGCGGCGCCGACGGGCCCACCAGTATTTACGTTACCAGCCGGTTGTCGCCGGAGCTGCTCGGCGCGGTGGCGGTGGCGGCTTACTCCTACATGGCCCTGGTGCCGTTGATCCAGCCGCCGGTGATCCGACTGCTGACCACCGAAAAGCAACGCCAGATCAAGATGGAGCAGCTTCGCCCGGTGGGCCGGCTGGAAAAAATCCTGTTCCCGATTCTGCTGCTGGTGCTGGTGGCGCTGCTGTTGCCGGACGCGGCGCCGCTGCTGGGCATGTTCTGCTTCGGCAACCTGATGAAGGAATCCGGCGTGGTGAGCCGCCTGGTGGACACCACCACTAATGCGCTGATCAACACTGTCACCATCCTGCTGGGCCTGGCGGTGGGCGCCAAGCTCGGCGCCGAACAGTTCCTGGTGCCGGAAACCCTGGGTATTCTGGTGCTGGGCCTGGCGGCGTTCGTGATCGGCACCGGCACCGGCGTGCTGATGGCGCATGTCATGAACCGCTTCAGCAAGATCCCCATCAATCCGATCATCGGCGCCGCCGGTGTGTCGGCGGTGCCCATGGCCGCCCGGGTGGCCAACCGGGTGGGCCTGGAAGCCAACCCGCAAAACCATTTGCTGATGCACGCCATGGGGCCTAATGTGGCCGGCGTTATCGGCTCCGCCGTCGCCGCCGGGGTCTTGCTTAATCTGGCTGGATAAATTCGGATATGAACGCCCACTGGCTCGAACGTCTCAATGCGCTGTTGTTCCGTTTGCGCCACGTCTGGGCGGTGGGCAGCTTCAGCCTGGGGCTGGCCAGTTATTTTCTGGTCGAGCGCCAGCCGTGGCTGGCGGCGGTGCTCACCGCCGTGCTGGTGGCCACCTGGCTGGTGCTGATCACCGAGAACATCTGGCTGCGCCGCTTCCGGGGCACGCCCATGGAGCAGGTCGCCCAGGGGGCCCTCAAGCTGATGCTGCAGGGCGTTCACCAGGAAGCCTTCTTCTTCAGCCTGCCGTTCGTGGTGCTGCAGTGGTCCGGCGGCGCCGAATATTTCCTGTTCACCGGGCTGGTGGTCGCCGGCGCGCTGGTGAGCATCATCGACCCGCTGTACTTCCGGCTCGCCGGCCACCGCGCCTGGTATTTCGGCTTCCACGCCTGGGCGCTGTTCGTGGCGCTGCTGGTGCTGTTGCCACTGATCTTCAAATGGCCCACCAACCAGGCCCTGGACGGCGCCGCTCTGCTGACCGCGCTGTTCGCGCTGCCCAGCTTCTGGCGGGTGGGCGGCCCGCGCCGCGCCTGGCGCTGGGCCGCACTGGTGCTGGTCTCCGCGTCGATTATCTCGGTGCCCTGGTGGGGCGCGCGGCTGGTGCCGCCGCTGAGCCTCTCCCTGGAGCACCGGGCGGTGTCGGTGAACTTCAACCGCGAACGCCGCCAGCCGCTGGTCACCGGTGAAACCTTCAGCCGGGAAGAGCTCGACGAAGGCCTGTACGCCTACACCGCCATCCGCGCGCCGCTGGGCCTGGGTCAGCCGGTCTATCATTACTGGTTCCATGGCCGCGAGCTGGTGGACAAGGTCCCGCTGAGCGTCACCGGCGGCCGCGAACAGGGCTACCGCACCTGGTCGCACAAACTGCATTTTCCTGACAACGCCAGCGGCCGCTGGCGGGTGGAAGTACGCACCGCCAAGGAACAGATCATCGGCGTGCTGCGTTTCCATGTGACCGAACGCTGAGCCCGACCATGTGGCAGACCCTGCAAACCGCGCTCACGCCGTACATCTTTTCGCCGCTCACCGTGCTGCTGTGCCTGCTGGCCGCCAGCGGCTGGGTGCTGGGCGCCCGCCGCCTGGCCCGGCAAGGGCGCGCGCCCTCAGTGTGGCGCACCCTGTCGTTCTTCACCGGCCTGCTGCTCTGCTACGCGGTGATTCACACCCAGTTCGATTACTACGCCCGCTACATGTTCTTCATGCACCGCATTCAGCATCTGGTGCTGCACCACCTGGGCGCCTTCCTGATCGCCCTGGCCAACCCGCTGCCGGTGCTGGCGGCGGTGGCCGGCGGCCGCCGCTTCCCGTTGCTGGCGCGGGCCTTCGCGCCGCTGCGGCGGGTGCTGTTCGACCCGGTGGTGGCCACGCTGCTGTTCGTCGGCCTGATCTTCTTCTGGCTGTGGCCCTCGGTGCATTTCGACGCCATGCTCAGCCTGCGGCTCTACGAACTGATGAACTGGTCGATGCTGATCGACGGGGTGATTTTCTGGCTGGTGATCCTCGACCCCCGGGACCCGCGCCAGGCGCGCACCTCCGGCTTCGGCGTGCGCTTTCTGATGCTGGTGGCGGCGCTGTTCCCGCAGATCCTGCTGGGCGCCTACATCACCTTCTCGGAGCCGGGCCTCTATGACGTCTACGCCATCTGCGGCCGCGCCTGGCCGCTCAGCCCCGCCACCGACCAGGTGCTGGGCGGCCTGCTCACCTGGATCCCGCCGGCCATGATGACCATCCTCGGCGCCCTGGTGGTGTTGAGGTACTACTTGAATTACGAACAGCGAGGAGACTGATATGCGCATCCCCGGTTTGCTGATCGCCCTGTTCGCGGTGCTGCTGGTGGGCTGCGGCGAGTCCCCCGTGGCATTCCACGGCAAGGACATCACCGGCGTCATGGACGATCTCAGCTTCACCCTCACCGACGAAAACGGCGACACCGTCACCGAAACCATCGTCGACGGCAAAGCGGTGGTGCTGTTCTTCGGCTACACCCACTGCCCCGACTACTGCCCGATGACGCTGACGCTGCTCGCCCAGGCCATGAACACCCTGTCCGAGCAGCAGCGCGAACAACTGCGCGTGCTGTTCATCAGTGTCGATCCGGAGCGTGACACGCCGGCCTTGCTCAAGGAGTACACCGACTACTTCGGCCCCGAGGTGATCGGTCTCACCGGCAGCAAGGACCAGCTCGACGACGTCACCAAGCGCTACCGCACCGCCTACGGGTACGGCGACAAGGACGAGGAGGGCAACTACGAGGTGTCCCACGGGCTGGCCATGTACGGCTTCGACAAGAGCGGCCGGGTGCGCCTGCTGATGCGCAACGATCAGCCCGTCGAACAGGTCGCCGACGACCTGAAAGCTCTCACCGACCTGTAACCGCGGCCATTGTGGGAGCGGGCTTGATGAAGCGGGCCCCGCCCGCGAAAGGGAGCGAAGTTGTGCGAGCGGGCCTCGCCCGCGAAAGGGTGGCGCTAGCCACCCGGCAGGATTCCAGACGCTTTTCCCTCCAGAGAGCCCGCACCGGGATCGGGTGTGCCCGTCCAGGACACGCTGCAAGTACGTCTATGTACACCTCTTGCAAGTGTTGCTTGTCTGCGATGGCTCAGTGAGCAAGGGAGATTAAACTGCGTACGTCTATCCGGCCTGTTGGTTGGGCCGATTTATAGACGGCCCTGGCCCTCATGAGAACCGCGCCTCGGTTGCCTATCGTCCCTACGGGTTCTGGACCCGTGTACTTGTCGGCGTTGCCCGAGGCCGGTTTAACCCATTGCTCATGGAAGCGCTCGCAGCCTCCTGGTGTGGCCTGAAGTGGTCGGCTCAGGCGGACCGGTAACTCTGTTGGTAATACATCAAGGCCCAGCTAATACGGGCCATCTTGTTGGCAATGGCGCCGACGGCCTTATGCTTACCGCGTCGCTCTGCGACTTGGCGGGCCCAACACGACAGCCGGTCGTGATTCCTGTGGGCATTGCGCAGGACTGACCAAGCACCCTGGATCAGCATTCGTCGTAGATACGTGTTGCCGCGCCGTGTCAGGCCTCCGAGGTTCTGTTTGCCGCCACTGGAGTGCT
>MRWF01014090.1_pt1 | contig 141066 bp, 140 predicted proteins | sample 1013331 | NCBI WGS metagenome assembly MRWF01 (sample SAMN06117577, study PRJNA244670) | biofilm metagenome | biome: Water; feature: Cathode Biofilm; material: Biofilm; isolation source: microbial consortium enriched at the cathode of a solar microbial fuel cell | place: USA: District of Columbia... | reverse complement strand
GGGCCGACGCCGAAGCCACGCCCCGGATTAACGTGGCGGAAGCAGTCGTGTCGGCCCCGGAGACCCCGACGGCAACGTCTGCGGACATTCCCGAGAGGAGGCTCAACTTGACCGAGGATGCCTCCTTGCTGGAGCTGTTCCGGGTCGAATGTGAGCAGCACGGCGCGGTTATCGGTGAGGGCCTGTTGACGCTGGAACAGAATCCGACCGCGTCGGAGTGCCTGGATCAGCTAATGCGCGCCGCCCATTCCATTAAGGGTGCGGCGCGTCTGGTGGGTATCGAGCCGTTGGTGGAAATCGCCCATGCCATGGAAGACGGGTTTGTCGCGGCGCAGAACGGCGAGTTGGAATTGAGTGCCGACGACATCGATGTGATGCTCAAAGGTTTGGATGTCATTCAGGAAATCGCCGCCTATGAGGGTGACCTGAACCAGTGGTACGGCGGCCGCAGGCAGGATATTGCGCAACTGGTGCAAGCCCTGGCGGCGATCAAGCCGGCGCCTGACGCACAGCCGGCCGCGCCCGAGCGGGCGCCCGCCCCAGCGCATGACGAAGCGGATATTTCCCTCACCATCGGCGATCCCTCCATGCTTGATCTGTTCCGGGTCGAGTGTGAGCAACACGGCGCGGTGCTGAATCAGGGCTTGTTGGCGTTGGAACAAGATCCGACTTCGCCGGAACGCCTGGAACCGTTGATGCGCGCCGCGCATTCAATCAAGGGCGCGGCGCGCCTGGTGGGCATCGAGCCGGTAGTCAAGCTGGCCCATGCCATGGAAGATGGCTTTGTCGCGGCGCAAAACAGTGAGATTGTCCTCTCCGCCGAGCATATGGATGTCTTACTCAAGGGCGCGGACACCATTCTCGCCATCGCCATGCATGAGGGTGAACTGGCCGATTGGTACGACGCCAATAGGCAGGACTATCTGAGTCTGCTGGACGAGGTCAACGCCATACTCAAGGGCGAGTCGGGTGTCGTTACCGAAACCCGGGCCGAAGCGGTCCCCGCGGCGGCGAGCGAAGCGCGGCCCGAGCCGGGGGAGGCAGGGGACGCCGATACCGCCGCCGTCAAGCCGGCGCTGAAAAAAAATACTGCGCCGCAGAAGGATCGCGTGCTGCGCGTCAGCGCCGAGCTGGTGAACCGGCTGATGGGCTTGGCCGGAGAGTCGCTGGTGGAATCGCGCTGGCTGTATCCCTATTCCGAATCCCTGCGCCGTCTCAAGCGCCAGCAGACCGATTTGGTCTGTATGATCGATTCCCTGCGCGAGCGCATGGAGCGGCAACAGGTCAGTGATGATATGCGCGGCCTATTGCGCGATGCACAGCGCCAGGCGTCTCAATGCCGCGAGGTGATGTCCGATCGCCTTAACGAATTAGAGTCTTATGATCGACGTTTGAGTAACCTGTCTTCGCGCCTGCACCGCGAAGTGGTAGGCAGCCGCATGCGTCCCTTCATCGACGGTGTGCACGGTTTTCCGCGTATGGTGCGCGACATATCGCGCAGTTTGAAGAAAGACGTGCAACTGATTATCGAAGGCGAAACCACCATGGTGGATCGCGACATCCTGGACAAGATCGAGGCGCCGCTGAATCATATTATTCGTAACGCCATTGACCACGGCCTCGAATCGCCGGAGGAGCGCGTCGCCGCCGGAAAACCGGCCAAGGGCACGATTCGGCTGCGTGCCTATCACAACGCCGGCATGCTCTCCATCGTGGTCGGCGACGACGGCCGCGGCATCGACCTGGACAGGTTGCGTCACAAGATCGTGGAAAAGGGGCTGATCGATGCGGCGATGGCCGAGACGCTGAGCGAGATGGAACTCACCGATTTCTTGTTCTTGCCCGGCTTTAGCACCAAAGACAAGGTCAGCGAGATCTCCGGCCGCGGTGTCGGGTTGGACGTGGTCTACGACGCCATGCAGGAAATGCGCGGCAATGTCAGGGCCACCTCGAAGCCGGGTCAGGGGACTCGCTTTCATATGCAGCTGCCCCTGACCTTGTCGGTGATCCCCGCCCTGTTGGTGGAAATCGCCGGCGAGCCTTATGCCTTTCCGCTGGCGCGCATTGACCGAATCGCCAGCGTCAGGCAGTCCGAGGTCAGCGAAGCAGAAGGTAATCAGTTTGTGGTGTTGGACGGTAAAAACGTGGGATTGGTCAGTGCCAGCCAGATCCTCGAAAAAGAGTCCGGCATGGAGCACACAGGCCTGATGTCCGTAGTGGTGTTGAATGAACGCAACCATTACTACGGCATGGTCGTCGACAAGTTTCTCGGCGAACGGGAATTGGTGGTGCAGGTCATGCCCGAGGCCTTGGGCAAGGTGCAGGACATCAGTTCCGCCGCCTTGATGGAGGATGGTTCGCCGCTGTTGATCGTGGACGTGGACGACCTGATCCGTTCCATCGAAAAGGTGTTGAAAACGGCCCGTCTGGGCAAGGTAAGTTCGATTCTTGAAGAAGAGACCGCGCTTTGCAAGACCGTGTTGGTGGTGGATGATTCCATTACCGTGCGTGAAGTGGAACGCAAGCTGTTGGAAAGGGCCGGTTATCAGGTGGAAACAGCGGTGGACGGTGTAGACGGTTTAAATATGTTGCGCAGTCAGCCGTTCGACATGCTGGTGACCGATGTGGATATGCCGCGTATGAATGGTATAGATCTGGTGAAAACCCTCAGGCAGGATGCAAGCCTGCGCTCGCTGCCGGTGCTGATGGTTTCTTATAAAGATCGGGAGGAGGATAAGTTGAGAGGATTGGAAGCCGGAGCAGATTATTATTTGACCAAGGGCAGTTTCCACGACGAAACCTTGTTGCAGGCCGTCGTCGATCTGGTCGGTGAGGCCAAGTCGTGAGGATCGCAATCGTCAATGATTCCATGATGGCGGTGGAGAGTCTGCGCCGTGTGATTACGTCGGTACCGGACTACGAGTTGGCTTGGATCGCCAACGATGGCGCCGAGGCGATCTGGCGCTGCGGCACCGATGTGCCCGATTTAATGCTGATGGATCTGATCATGCCGGTGATCGACGGGGTAGAGGCGACGCGCAAGATTATGGCCGAGACCCCTTGCGCCATCCTGGTGGTGACATCCACCGTCGCCGGTAATGCCTCCAAGGTGTTTCAGGCCATGGGCCATGGCGCCCTGGATGCGGTGAACACGCCAGTGCTGGGCATGACCGGCGATGCCGAAGGCAAGGACGAACTGTTGCGCAAGATCGCCACCATCGCCAAACTGATCCGTCAACGCAAGGGCGATAGCTCGGAGAATTTATTCCGCGCTGCCAAACCCAAGACGACGCCGACCCATAAGAACCTTGTGGCGATCGGTTCCTCGTCCGGCGGGCCCAAGGCGCTGGCGGTTCTATTGCACGCCTTGCCTGCTGATTTCCCTGCGCCGATTGTGATTATCCAACATGTGGATGAAAAGTTTTCCGCTGAATTGGCGCTGTGGTTGAATCGGCAATGCGCGCTTGAGGTGCGTCTGGCGGAAAAAGGTGATAGCTTGGAGCCCGGCAGGGCGTTGATCGCCGGTAATAATAACCACCTGATAGTCAATTCAAACGGTCGGCTTGACTATACCCCTGACCCTGTCGATATGGTTTATAGGCCCTCGGTGGATGTGTTCTACGCCAGCATTGCGGAGCATTGGTCCGGGGACGTCGTGGCGGTGCTGTTGACCGGCATGGGACGCGACGGCGCACAAGGCCTGTTGACCTTGCGTAACAAAGGTGTGTTCACCGTGGCACAGGACGAGACGACCTGCGCGGTCTACGGTATGCCGAAGGCCGCGGCCCAACTCGGCGCGGCTGAAAAAATATTGCCGCTGGACGATATTGCTCCTGAGTTGAATCAATATTTCGCGGGCAAGAAAAATAGGCACGTATGCTGATGGACGTAAGCAGGCAAGACGATCAAGCGACGGCGGAGGTCAACACCTGCGCGGACGCGGCGCGTATCCGGGTGATGTTGGTGGACGATCAGAATATCGTGGCCGAGGCGTTGCGCCGCATGTTGGCCGACGAGGCCGAGATTGATTATCACTATGTCAGTGATCCCGCCTCCGCCATCGATGAAGCGACCAAGTTCAAGCCGACGGTGATCCTCCAGGATTTGGTCATGCCGGATATCGATGGTTTGATGCTGCTCAAGTTCTACCGCTCCAATCCCGAGACCAAAGTGGTGCCGGTGATTGTGCTGTCCACCAAGGAAGACCCTAAGATCAAGAGTGAGGCCTTCGCCCTCGGGGCGAGCGACTACCTGGTCAAGTTTCCGGACAAGATCGAGGTGATCGCCCGTATATTAGCCCACTCGCGCAGTTTTCTGGCGCAGCAGCAGCGCGATGAGGCCTATCAGGCCTTGGAGGTGTTGAAAAAGGAATTGGAGGAAAAGAATACCGAGTTGGAACGCTTGTCATCTCAGGACGGCCTGACCGGCATTGCCAACCGTCGTATCTTCGATGAATTCTCGGGCAAGGAGTGGGGCCGCGCCGCCCGCGATCATGCGCCGTTGTCTCTGATCTTGATCGATATCGATCATTTCAAGACCTACAACGATAACTATGGCCATCAGGGCGGCGACGACTGCTTGCGCCAGGTGGCCCAGAAGCTTGCCAGTACCGTGCGCCGTCCCAGCGATCTGGTGGCGCGTTACGGTGGCGAGGAGTTCGCCGTGGTAATGCCGGGGACGGACCTCGAGGGGGCCAAGCGTATTGCCGACGCCCTGTGTGACGGGGTAGCCTCAATGAATCTGCCGCACGCCCATTCCTCCACTGCCGATCATGTCACCATCAGTCTCGGGGTGGCCAGCGCCATGCCGACCACGGAGGGCGGTCCGGAGCAGCTGATCGAGAAGGCCGACGAGGCCTTGTATCAGGCCAAGAAGAGCGGCCGCAACCAGTTCCAGGTCGCCGACTAGCCCCCGGATTGCTCACCGCTCACCCCGCCGCACCCTTGAACCGTTTCGCCACGAACGGTGATGAGAAATCCCGGCGACCCCCACTCAGTTTGTTGCGCCGCCGTTTTCCGTCGCTTCGATCGGCGACAGGCGTCGTGACTCGGGGTGTATTCTTACCGTTTTGATGGCGTTGTTGCTGGTCTGGACGATATCGATGGGATAACCGGCGATCAGCACGCTGGTGCCGGCTTCGGGAATGGATTCCAGATACTCAGTGATCAGGCCATTGAGCGTTTTCGGCCCATCGGTGGGCAGTTCCCATTGCATGGTGCGGTTCAATTCGCGCACGTAGGCACCGCCGTCGACCAGGAAGCTGCCGTCTTCCTGCGGATGGACGAATTTGATGGCGGCGGCCATGTCGGTAGTAAATTCGCCGACGATCTCTTCCAGTATGCTCTCCAAGGTCACTAATCCTTCAATGTCGCCGTATTCGTCGACGACGAAGCCGATACGCCGTTTTTCACGCTGAAAGCTGAGCAGCTGGGTGTTGAGCGACGTCCCTTCCGGAATGAAGTAGGGCTCGCGGCAAATGGCCAGCAGCTTGTCCTTGGTGAAATCGCCTTCCGCCAGCACATGCAGGGCGTTGCGGGCATGCACGAAACCGACTACGTGTTCCACATTATCGCGGAATACCGGCAGGCGGGTGTGCTCGGTGTGGATCAGTTGTTTGAGTATGCTCTGATCGTCTTCGTTGATGTCGATGCCGACGATCTCGTTACGCGGCACCATGACATCCTCCACGGTGACCTTTTCCAGGTCGAGAATGCTGATCAGCATCTCCTGGTGTTGGCGCGGGATCAGGGCGCCGGCCTCATTCACCACGGTGCGCAGTTCCTCGCTGCTCAATTGCTGCATGGCGTCGGTTTGCGGCGGCACACCCAGTAATCTGAGCAGGGTGTTGGCGATGATGTTCACCAGCCAGACCAGGGGATAACTGAGGGTCAACAAGGGCTTCAGCACCACGGAGGCGGGAAAGGCCACTCGCTCCGGATGCAGGGCGGCCAGTGTCTTGGGCGCCACTTCGGCGAAGATCAAAATGACGAAGGTGAGAATGCCGGTGGCAATGGCGATACCGGCCTCGCCCATCAGGCGTAGGGCGATCAAGGTGGCGATGGACGAGGCCAGGATGTTGACGAAGTTATTGCCCAGCAGGATCAGGCCGATGAGGCGGTCGGTGCGGTCCAGCAATTGCTGGGCGCGCAGCGCGCCCGGATCGCCCGCCTGGGCCAGGTGGCGCAGCTTATAGCGATTGAGGCTCATCATGGCCGTCTCCGAGGCCGAGAAGCAGGCCGACAGGACGATCAGAAAAAACAGCGTAGTGCCTAAAAAGCTAAGCGGGATCTCTTGCATGGTCGTTGATTCTATTCGGCAGGCTGGGAAGGTCTAGCCCGCATTTTCCATTGCGATAGGCCAAGGGCGTGGCAGTGTGTCATTGTCTGGTTGATCGGCATTCTCGATAATCCTTCATTAGTTTCAATCACCTGCATCAAAGTCATGGGCTGCCCGGCGAGACATGCGGGTTAGTTGAGTATAACTTCCAGCACCGTCTTGCTGCCGAAGTATGCTAATGCCAAAAAAACGAAGCCGCTCAAAGTCCAGCGGATGGCGGTCTTGCCGCGCCAGCCGAACTGCCAGCGTCCCCACAGCAGGGTGGCGAAGACGCCCCAGGCGACGATGGACAGCACGGTCTTATGAACCAGGTGCTGGGCGAACATATTGTCGAGAAAAATGAACCCGGTCAGCAGCGACAGGCTTTGCAGGATGAAACCCAGGCCGATCATCTGGAACAATAGTCGCTCCATGGTCTGCAGCGGCGGCAGGGTGCGGATAAACCCCCCCGGATGCTTGTGGCGCAGATGATAATCCTGGATGGTCAGCAGCACGGCCTGGACCGCGGCGATGCTGAGCAGGCTATAGGCGGCGATGGAAATCAGGATATGGATCTCGATGTGCGAATTCAGCGGTTCAGTGATCTGTTCGGCGGAAAAGGCCAGCCCCAGAGCCACCGCCAGGGCGGTGCCGGGAAACACGATAATGCCCAAATTCTCGGTCGGGCGTTTAATCACACTCAAGAGCAGGATGGCGCTGATCACCCAGGTGACCAGCGAGACGGCGTTGAACACCCCCAGATTGAGCCCGGCAGCGGTAAACAGCTGGCCGCCGATCACCCAGCCGTGCAATAGCAGGGCGACGATGGCGGGGGTGAGGCTTTTCCATTTGCTGGCCGGGGTGGTGAGCTGGTTGCGCAAACGGGCGCCGAGCGAGTAAGCGGCAACTAAATACAAGAAAATCGCTAAAGTGCCGATAACTATGGTGTGCATAATGGTTGTTTTGATTGATGAAATTACAATGATGGCACATCTGCGGGCCCGGTAGAAGAGGGCCTTTTTCGTGGCAGGCCGAGGTGGGTTATTTTAACCTAAAGATTTTTGCTTAAGTGCAGAAATATTAAAGATATGAAGCTAAGGATATTAGGCTGCGATGGCGGGATAGGCCGGGGGTTGAGGACGACCTCGATGTTGGTCGACGACGACGTGCTCATCGATGCAGGGAGCGGCGTCGGTGACTTGACACTGGATGAAATGGCCAACATCCGTCACATCTTTCTGACACATTCCCATCTCGATCATGTGGCGTTCCTGCCGTTGCTGGTCGACAGCATCTTCGAGCGCATTGAGCAGCCCATCGTGATTCACGGCCTGCCCGCGACCATTCAGGCCCTGCGCGAACATGTCTTCAACTGGGCCATCTGGCCCGATTTCGCCAAATTGCCGGTGGTCAACAAGCCGGTGATGAAGTATCAGGAACATCCTGCCGGTGACATCTGCGAAGTTGGCGGCCGCAGGTTCGAATCCATCCCCATGAACCACATTGTGCCCACGGTCGGTTACCGGGTGGAATCGGCGGCGGGCATGTCATTCGCCTTTACCGGCGATACCACCACCAATGATACGTTCTGGGAGGCGGTCAACGCCTATCCCCGTCTCGACCTGCTGTTGCTGGAAGTCGCCTTCAGCAACGAGTACGAAGACCTCAGCAACAGCGCCCGGCACTACTGCTCCAAGACCGTGGCGGCCGATCTGGCCAAGCTTAAGCTGGACCCGCAAATCTACCTCACCCACCATAAACCGGAAGAAAACAGCCGCATCCTGGAAGAACTGGAACAGCTGGTGCCCGACCGGGTCATTAAACAACTCAAGAATAATAAGTCGTTTTCGTTATAATAGCCCCTTTGTGGCTATTACATTCATCATCGCTGGATCCATCCTATGTTTGAAAATCTGACAGAACGCCTGGCGCGTACCATGCGCGATATGCGCGGTCGCGGCCGTCTGACTGAAGACAACATCAAAGACGCCCTGCGCGAGGTGCGCATGGCCTTACTTGAGGCCGACGTATCCTTGCCGGTGGTGCGCGAGTTCATCGACCAGGTCAAAGAGAAGGCCGTCGGCCAGGAGGTGATGAAGAGTCTGACCCCGGGCCAGGCCTTCATCAAGGCGGTCAACGACCAGCTCATCGAGATCATGGGCGCGGCCAATGAGGAATTGCACCTGAATACGGCGCCCCCCGCGGTCGTGATGATGGCCGGCCTGCAGGGATCCGGTAAGACCACCACCGTGGCCAAGCTGTCGCGCTGGCTCAAGGAGCGCAAGAAGAAGTCAGTGCTGGTGGTGAGCTGCGACATCTACCGCCCCGCCGCCATCCATCAGTTGGAGACCCTGGCCGGTGAAGTGGGCGCTGAATTTTTCCCCAGCCGTACCGACCAGGACCCGGTGGACATCGCCACCGCCGCCTTGGATCATGCCCGCAAACAATTCATCGATGTGGTGATTGTCGACACCGCCGGCCGCCTGCATATCGATGATCAGATGATGGGCGAGATCGAGCGCCTGCACGGTGCCCTTGAGCCGGTGGAGACCCTGTTCGTGGTCGACAGTATGACCGGCCAGGACGCCGCCAACACCGCCAAGGCCTTCAACGATGCCCTGCCCCTGACCGGGGTAGTGCTCACCAAGACCGACGGTGACGCCCGCGGCGGGGCCGCCTTGTCGATTCGCCAGATCACCGGCAAGCCGATCAAATTCCTCGGTGTGGGCGAAAAGAATGACGCCCTCGAAGCCTTCCATCCCGAGCGCGTGGCCTCGCGCATCCTGGGTATGGGCGATGTGCTGAGCCTGGTGGAGCAGGCCGAGCGCAGCATCGACCAGGAGGAAGCGGCCAAGCTGTCCAAGAAATTGCAGAAGGGTAAAGGCTTCGACCTGGAGGACTTTCGCAGTCAGCTGCAGCAGATGCAGAAGATGGGCGGTGTCGCCGCGCTGATGGACAAGCTGCCCGGCATGGGGGATCTGCCGCAGGGCGCCAAAAACCAGGTAAATGACAAGGAATTCAGGCGCATGGAGGCGATTATCAACTCCATGACCGCGCGCGAACGGCAGCGCCCGGAAATCATCAAGGGCTCGCGCAAGCGCCGTATCGCCGCCGGCTCCGGCACCGAAGTGCAGGAGGTCAACCGGTTGCTCAAGCAGTTCACCCAGATGCAGAAAATGATGAAGAAATTCAAAAAGGGCGGCATGGCCAAGATGATGCGCACCATGAAGGGCCGCATGCCCGGCGGCATGACCCCCTTCTAAACCCGATCGTCGCGCGCTGGCATGCTCGCCGGCGGATATTAAACGCATGGATAGCGGGGGATTTCACCTCCTGTTAAAGCCTTAAAAGGCTTTCTTTTTTCCTCAATTTGCGTAAAATATGCGGATTTTTACCGGCGGTCCAATTGTGGGCAGCTGTTTCTGGAATTGCATAGAGGATTTTTGCGAGATGGTAACGATTCGTTTAGCTCGTGGTGGCGCCAAGAAGCGTCCCTTTTACCACATCGTTGTGACTGATTCGCGCAATGCGCGCGACGGTCGTTACATCGAGCGTGTCGGTTTCTTCAACCCCGTGGCCAAGGGCCAGGAAGAGCGACTGAGCATTGCTACCGACCGTATCGAGCACTGGGTCGGCCAAGGTGCCAAGACCTCCGAGCGTGTTGCCAAGCTGATCGAGCAGAACAAAGCCGCCGCGTAAAACCGGTTGTGCAACGCGAACACGTCATCCTGGGCAGGATTGCCGGTGTCTACGGGGTGCGCGGTTGGGTGAAGGTGTTTTCCGAGACCCAACCCAAAGAGAATATTTTTAGTTACAAGCCCTGGCAGATCCGCCTCAACGGCGCCTGGCAGCACGTCGAGGTGGTCGAGGGTAAGCCCCACGGCAAGGGCTTGGTGGCACAGCTGGCCGGCTATGACGGGCGCGAGCTGGCCCGGCAATTGGTCGGGGCGGAAATCGCCGTCGCGCGACAGCAATTGCCCGCCGCCGCCGAGGGTGAGTATTACTGGGTTGACCTGGTGGGCCTGACGGTAGTGACCCTGGCCGGCACCGAGCTGGGCCGGGTCGATCACTTGTTTGAGACCGGCGCCAACGACGTCGTCGTGGTAAAGGGTCAACAGGAACATTTGATTCCCTTCGTCCAGGGACAATATATCCGCGAAATCGACCTGGACGCGGGTGTGATGCGGGTCGATTGGACCCCGGAGATTTGAGTGAGAATTGATGTTGTCACTCTGTTTCCGCAGCTGATCGCGGATCTGGCGCGATACGGGGTCACCGGCCGGGCCCTGCAGGGCGGGGTGTTCGAGCTGGGGGTGTGGAATCCGCGCGATTACACCCAGGATCGGCACCGCACGGTGGATGACCGGCCCTACGGCGGCGGCCCGGGCATGGTGATGATGATCGAGCCCTTGCGTCAGGCCATCCAGGCCGCGCGGCGGGCCAATCCCGCAGCCGGGGTGGTCTATCTGTCGCCCCAGGGGCGGCGTTTCGACCAGGGCCTGGCGCGTGACGTTGCCCGGCGGCCGGGCCTGATCCTGGTAGCCGGTCGCTATGAAGGCGTCGATGAGCGTGTGCTTGAATTGGACGTCGATGAGGAGTGGTCCATCGGTGACTACGTCCTCAGCGGCGGTGAGACCGCCGCCCTGGTGGTGGTCGATGCGGTGACCCGCTTGTTGCCCGGCGCGCTCGGGCACGAGGATTCGGCACAGCAGGATTCGTTCAGTGACGGCTTGCTGGATTGCCCGCACTACACCCGCCCTGAGAATTATCAGGGCAGGCCGGTGCCGGCGGTGCTGCTCAGCGGCGACCACGGCGCCATCCGGCGCTGGCGGTTGAAGCAGTCGCTGGGGCGGACCTGGCTGCGGCGAGCGGAGCTGCTGCAGGGCCTGGAACTGGACAAAGGGCAACAAATGCTGCTGGAAGAGTTTATCCGGGAGCATGAAGAACAACAGGATTGAGCGGCGGCGACTACGCCTGATTTTTGGATTTTGAGATTGATTAGTTGAGGAAAGTGTCATGAGCAATATCATCGACCAGCTGGAAGCAGAACAAATGAACCGCGAAGTCCCTGATTTCGGCGCCGGCGATACGGTCGTCGTTCAGGTCAAGGTTAAAGAGGGTGAGCGTGAGCGTCTTCAGGCCTTTGAAGGGGTCTGTATCGCCAAGCGTAACCGCGGCCTGAATTCTTCGTTCACCGTGCGCAAGATTTCCAACGGTGAAGGGGTGGAACGCGTCTTCCAGACCTATAGCCCGGTGGTGGACTCCATTGCCGTCAAGCGCCGCGGTGATGTGCGTCGCGCCAAGCTCTACTACCTACGTGAGCGTACCGGTAAGGCGGCCCGTATCAAGGAAAAGCTGTAATCGTCTCATCCCGCTTGATGCGTGAGACGAGCAAACAGGGTGCGGACCGGTTGTCTGGGTTCAGCACCCTTTTTTCTATGCCCGTAAATCGTATGCTGAGGCGACCGCTCAGCGCCGCACTGTTGACTTTGTGCATGCTTGCCGCCAGCGCCGTCGAGGCGGTCGAGCCCCTGTCCGAATCCCTGTTAAACGAAATCTCCGCGCTGTCCGAACAGGGCATCGACACACTGTCGCTGTTGTTGTTGGCCGAGGCTGAGCCCGATCTGGCGCAGGCGCCCGCTGCCTGGGCGGCCTGGCACCGCAAAAAGATCGAGTTGCTGCGCCAGAACGAGGCGTGGCAGGCCATCACTCGTGAATACGAACATCTGCCCGTGGCCGCGCCGCACGCGCATCGCGATTGGTTGTTTGCCGAGTTGGTCAGGACCTATCTGACCATGGGCAGTGGCGCCCAGGCGCGCGATCTGCTGTTGTCCCTGATTTGGGACAGCGAGCATGATACCGGGCAACTGGCCCAGTGGCGGCGCCTGGTGGCGCAAAGTTATCTGGTGGACGGCCGTTATGACGACGCCCGCAGCGCCCTGCTGCGCTATGAACAGGACTATCCCGAAGCCGACCGTGACCCCCAGTGGCTGGGCCTGCAGGCGCGCCTGTTGATCGCCGGGCGGCAAGCCAATGAAGCCGCCATCCTGGCGCTGGCCAGCGACGCCCCCGCCGCCCGGAGCGCCTATGTGCTGGCCCGGCTCGAGACCCCGGCACCGCCCGATGATGCGCTCATCAATGAGGCATTTGACTGGCTCGCCGAGCCCTCGCTGGACCTGGCCTTGAAACACTCTTTGTTCAGCGCCTTGTTCGAAGAGAGTCGCGAAATGCGCGATTGGCCGCGGCGCAGCGCGGTGCTGGAACGGCTGCTGGGGGTGGACCACCTGGAGGTGGCCCAGGTGACGGCGGTGGTCGATGCGCTCTGGTTCAGCCTTACCGAATACGGCCGCCAGCTGGCCAACCGAGAACAGCTGTTGGTGGGCAATTACGGTCCCTGGTTTGCGCTGGCGGCGCAGCTGAACCGGCCCGACACGCGTCAGGCTGAGGCCGTCTACGCCTGGTTGGCGATCCATGCCGAGGGCGAGGACATCAACGTCCGGGCCCATCAGCAATTGGTTCAGACCCTGGCGCACAAGGGCGAGACGGAGCTACTGCGTTCCCTCTATCTGTCCAGTTCCCAATTCACCGACGTCAGCGTGCTGCCGCTGGCCTTGATGTACCGCCTGGTGGACATGGCCCTGGCGGCGGGCGACCTGGGCCTGGCCTCCAAGTTGATGAGCGGCCTGGACGCGCCTGAAGGGGTGGACGTGGTCGAGTGGCAACTGCGTCGGGCGCGGGTGCAGATCCTGGCCGGAACGCCGCAACACGGCGCCGAGCGCTTGCGCGATATCGTTGCCGCCGACACCCTCGGCGACGGCCAGATCGGCAATCTGCTGTTGGCGCTGCAGGATCTCAATCATCAGGGCGGCCACCAAGCGGCCTATGAGATTTTGGCCGAGCTGGTGCACAAAGTGCCCGACAGTCGCCGCCAGGGCGAGTTGTATTTCTGGATGGGCGAGAGCCGGCGCGCTCAGCGGCGCTACAGCGAGGCTGCACGCCTGTATCTGCGTGCCGCGCGCACGCCGGATGAGCGCGATAGCGGCTGGCAAACCCTGGCCCAGCAGCGCGCCGCCGAGATGCTGGAACAGGCCGGTCTGGTGAGTGACGCCGTGCTGTTGTATAAACGCCTGCAGGCGCAGGCCGACCCGGCCCGGCGCGCGCTCTACCAGGACCAGATCCGGCGCCTTAGCAGTCAGAGCGATTAATCGACTAAACTCATTTTTATGACGACAGCGATACCCGCCGAAAGCTACGATGCCGTGATTGCGACGCCTGTGCCGCGCGTCAAGGTGGGGCTGCGCTTTGCCGGCGAGCGCCTGGTCGGGGTCGATTTCCTGGGCGGCGAGGCCACGCCGCAGCTGCCCAAATCCAGCGCTCAGCGGTGCATGATCAAGCAACTGCAACACTATTTTGTCGACCCGGCCGCGGATCTGGATATGGCCTTGCAGATCGAGGGCACGGCGTTTCAGCAGCGTGTCTGGAAGGCCATGCGGCAGATCCCGCCGGGCAAGACCCTGACCTACGGCGAACTTGCCCGACGCCTGGGCAGCTCGGCGCGGGCCGTCGGCAGCGCCTGCCGCACCAATCACCTGCCCCTGGTGATTCCCTGTCACCGTGTGGTGGCGAAATCCGGGCTGGGCGGTTTCATGGGCCAGACCCGCGGCGCCGGCCTGACGCTCAAGCAGTGGCTTTTGGAGCACGAACAGCGGGTCAATGACGGCTGAGCTGAGTCGCGCAGACGCGGCCCTGATCGAACTGTTTCTGGACAGCCTGTGGGTCGAGCGCGGTGCCAGTGATCATACCCTGACGGCCTATCGCAGCGACCTGCGGGCATTGGCAGCGGCCCTGGCGCGCCGGGATAAGACGCTGCGCTCCGCGGCGCGCGGCGATCTGCTCGATTACCTGGCCCTGCGTGTGCAGCAGGGGGCCAAGGCGCGCACCACGGCGCGTTTGTTGTCGAGTCAGCGGCGTTTTTATCGTTATCTGCTGCGCGAGGGGCGTATCCAGGAAGATCCCACCGCCCAAATCGACGCCCCCAAACTGGGTCGGCCCCTGCCCAAATCGCTGACCGAGGCCGACGTGGACGCCTTGCTGGCGGCGCCGTGCATCGACGCCCCCCTGGGCCTGCGCGACCGCGCCATGCTGGAACTACTGTACGCCAGCGGCCTGCGGGTGTCGGAGCTGGTGGGGCTGAAACTGGGGGAGGTCAGCCTGGCCCAGGGCGTGGTGCGTATCTTTGGCAAGGGCGGCAAGGAACGTCTCGTGCCCATGGGCGAAGAATGCCTGGATTGGCTGCAGCGCTACCAAACCGAGGCCCGACCGGCGTTGTTGGCGGGCCGCCTGGCCGATGCCGTATTCGTCACCCGGCGCGGCACGGCCATGACGCGCCAGGCCTTTTGGCACCTGGTCAAACGCTATGCGCGGCAGGCCGACATCCGCACCGACCTCTCGCCCCACACCCTGCGTCATGCCTTTGCCACACACTTATTGAATCATGGCGCCGATCTGAGGGTGCTGCAGATGCTGTTGGGTCACAGCGATCTTTCCACCACCCAGATTTATACCCATGTGGCGCGCGAACGCTTGAAATCGCTCCACGCCACTCACCATCCGCGCGGATAATTTGTGTCCCAAGGGAACCCGCCGGGTATAATGGGCTCAAATCGAACGTCTGCGTATATAGGATGGAATATGATGTTGAAAGCGATTGTAGCAATATCCACGGCGCTGCTGGTCGGCCTGGGCACGGCGGCGGCGGACGAAGGCATGGACACGGTCCGCGCCGCAGTTAAGAAGATCGTCCCCAACAGCGCGCCCGACAGTATCGAGCCCAGTGAATTGCCCGGCCTGTACGAGGTCAGCTTCGGCGCCGAGGTGTTCTATGTTTCCGCAGACGGGCGCTATTTGCTCAGCGGCAGTCTGCTGGATCTAAACAGCGGCAAGAATCTGACTGAAGACAAGCGTGCTCAAGGACGTTTGAACTTGATCGATACGGTCGACGAGGCCAAGATGATTGTCTTCGCCCCCAAAGAGGTGAAACACAGCATTACCGTCTTCACCGATATCGACTGTCCCTACTGCCGCCGCATGCACCAGGAGATGCCTGAACTCAATGCCCAGGGTATCGAGGTGCGCTATTTGTTGTTTCCCCGGGCCGGGATGCAATCCAAGTCCTATGACAAAGCGGTGGCCGTGTGGTGCGCCGAGGACCGGCAGCAGGCGCTCACCGACGCCAAGGCAGGCAAGCCGATCGATATGAAGAGCTGTGACAATCCCATCGACGCACACATGGCCCTGGTGCAGCAGCTGGGGATCAGCGGTACGCCCACCTCGGTGCTGGAAAACGGCCAGGTAATTCCGGGCTATGTGCCGGTGGCACGGTTGGAGTCAATACTGGAAAGCGAGGGCGGGATGTAGCGACTGGCCGACGTGCCCTATGGAAAAAAGCGACCCCTGCCATCGAAGCGGGGTCGCTTTTTTTGTTTATGCCGTACGCCGCTTGTAAAGCGGCAGCGGCTCGTCCGAACAGGCCTGGTATTTCACCTTGATCTCGTCGAAGGCCTTCAGGGCTTCGTTGACAGCCTGTTTGCTGTCTACCTCGAAGCTGGTGAAACCGACCCGCTCCATGTACATCAACTGATCGCGCAACACATTGCCGCTGGCGCGGATATCGCCTTCATAGCCGTGGTGCAGGCGTAGCATGCGGGCCTGGGAGTAGGCGCGGCCGTCACGAAAGCTGGGAAACTGCAATACCACCATGGCGAAACGCGACAGCTGCGGCGGAATCGCGTCGACGTCGTCGTCAGGCTCCAGTTTGAGCGCCAAGGGGGCTTGGTGTTGCGCCAGACTGTCGCGGTGTTCCCGCCAGAATGCCAGAGGCACGATGAGCTTAGCGGCCGGCAGCTGTGCCGGGTCGGCGTCTTCGTCAAGGTGCTGCCAATCGTCGGCGACGATCTGACGCTGTTTAATTATTTGCTTCATAGACGCGTCCTTTAAAGGGTTCCATGCCGATGCGATAGAAGGTGTCGACAAAGCGCTCCCCTTCAATGCGGTTGTCGAGATAGACCCGGGCGATCTGTTCCACGGTGTCGGCGACCTTGTCCTTGGCGATGGCCTTGCCCAGGCGTTGGCCCAGCTGGGCTTCGTCCTCGGAAAAGCCGCCCAAGGTGAATTGGTACCATTCCTCGCCTTTCTTATCGACGCCGAGGATGCCGATGTGGCCGATGGAGTGGTGGCCGCAGCCGTTCATGCAGCCGGACATCTTCAGATCGATCTCGCCCAGGTCGTAGAGGTAATCAAGCTGTTCGAAACGCTGCTGGATCTCGCCGGCGATGTCGATGGAGCTGGCATTGGCCAGGGAGCAGAAGTCCAGCCCCGGACAGCAGATCATGTCGTTGATGGTGCCGATGGAGGGCGTGGCCAGATCAGCCTGGTCCAAGGCCTGCCACAGGGCGAACAGATCGCCCTGTTTGACATCCGCGAGCACCAGGTTCTGGTCATAGGTGCTGCGTAGCAGGCCGAAGCTGTATTGATCGGCCAGCTCCGCAAGCGTGTCCATCTGCTCCGCGGTGATATCGCCGGGGGCGATCTTGGGTGACTTGAGCGAGACGTGCACGACCCGGTAGCCGTCCACCTTGTGCGCCGTGGTGTTGTGCTCAAGCCAGCGCGCAAAGGCCGGAGTGTCGCTTTGCCGTTGCTGATAGGCGGCGTCTTGGGCCGCGTCGGGGTCGTATTGCGGCGCGGCAAAGAAAGCTTTGATTCGGTCGATCTCGGCCTGTTCCAATACCAGCTTGTCCCTGATCTTGGCCCATTCCTGCTCCACTAGCGCGGCGAAGTTGTCGGCGCCCATGCTGCTGACCAGGATCTTGATGCGGGCCTTGTATTTGTTGTCGCGCCGGCCCCTCAGGTTGTAGACGCGCAGAATGGCTTCCAGGTAGGACAGCAGGTGGCGCTTTTCCAGGAAGGGGCGAATGGTCTGGGCCACCATGGGAGTACGGCCCAGGCCGCCACCGACGCTGACCTTGAAGCCGATTTCGCCGGCCTCGTTCTTGACCAGGCGCAGACCGATGTCGTGCACCAGGGTGACCGCCCGGTCCTTGCTTGCGCCGGACACGGCGATCTTGAATTTGCGCGGCAGATAGGCGAATTCGGGGTGCAGGGTCGACCACTGGCGGATGATTTCGCAGTAGGGGCGCGGATCCTCCAGCTCGTCGGCGCTCACGCCGGCGAGCGGATCGGTGGTGGTGTTGCGAATACAGTTGCCGCTGGTCTGGATGGCGTGCATTTGCACCGAGGCCAGATCGGCCAATACGTCAGGGATCTGCTCCAGAGGAATCCAGTTGAACTGGATGTTCTGACGCGTGGTGAAGTGGCCGTAATCCTTGTCGTAGGTGCGCGCGATATGGCCCAGCATGCGGACCTGGTCCGATGACAACAGGCCGTAAGGCACGGCAATACGCAGCATGGGCGCGTGCCGTTGGATATACAGCCCGTTCATCAGGCGCAGGGCCAGGAACTCGTCGTCCGATAATTCCCCCGCCAGATAGCGGCGGGTCTGGTCGCGAAACTGGGCGACGCGCTCATCCACCAGTTGTTGGTCGTATTGGTCGTAGATGAACATGCCGGAATGCCGGGGACTGTTTGCCGGCAGGGGCGAGGCCGCAGATGACTGACTTGTACTCATAGAAAACCTTCCGTCAAACCTTTTAGGGCGGAATTGCGTGAATTTTAGAAATGGAAAGATAACGGCTTTTTTATATAAGATAAATGAATTAATTTTTATAATTTATATCATCATTTTATATAAAAGAATGGCGCCCCGAGCAGGACTCTAACCTGCGACCTATCCCTTAGGAGGGGATTGCTCTATACAACTGAGCTACCGGGGCGAACAGCGCTCAGACGGAAGTATATCAATAACTTAGTGAAAGGGGCCAACAGGGCGGCGTCAAAAGGCCTGTTTTTGCCGCGAGGCGCGCTGCAGCGTCATGATGGCGCGCTGCAGTTTGCGTTCCAATTGTTTTTCCAAGCCCAGGAATTGGCCGCCCAAAAACGCGGGACGCTGGCCGTCCTTTTCATGTTTGACGACGCGGACGATGAAGCGGCTGTTGAGCTTTTCTTTATTGTCGGGCGGAATCAGGAAGGCACAGTTCAGCTCCATACCGGTCTCCAGGCTGTGCGGCAAGTCGTCGCCGAAGCGCGCCCGCAGACCACCGATGGAAAGGTCTTCGATGTCGCCGTCGTAGTGCGTACCGTTGTTGTCGGTAAACGTGACCGCCAGCGGATTGGCGGCGCTGACCTTGACCCGCACCGCCTGACGGCGTTGATGATACTCCGCCTGTTCAGGAATGGGCAATTTGTAAAAACAAATACCGTCTTCCTGGCCGAATTCGCTGACCTTAGCGGCAAAACCCAGGGTGACGCCATCCACCGCCCCCTGTAGTTGGAGGCTCGGGTTTTTACTGATCAGTTCATTGCCTGCCTCAGGCTTGAGCTCATCGAGGATGATGAAATCGCCGTCGCGGTTGACTTCGATGACGGCGGACGAGAAGGGCGTGGCGTGGTTTTCCAGTTTGACGGTCAGCAGTACGCGCTGTTCCAGCAGTTTTTGCAGCAAGGCACTGATTCTGATTTTATCGTCTAGTTTTTCCATCGACTCTGGCTCATCCGCCGGCAGTTCGCTGCTGATTGCTTAGATTACTGACAACAGCCGCAACTTCAAGCCTTGCTGATCGGTGTGCTGGTTTGTTCCGAGACCGGTTTGCCGGCGGCGCCGTAGGTGAGGTTGCCGGGCGCGAACTGTCCGCGCAGGATGGCCAGCGCGGCCTCGGCCGATTGGCGGTTGACGGCGATGATCTGACCGTTGACCAGGTTTTGCCCCTGGCAGTCCTGCAGTGCGGTTTCCAGTTCTTGCCGCAGCTGATGGAGGCGGGTTGCCGTTTCTTTCGGCGCGCCGGCCTCGATCGTGTCGAGTGACTGCTGCGACAGACTGAGCCCAGCGGCGGCGAGTCGCTGGCGCAATTGCTCGCCGAGGACTTCGATGGTGCTGCTTTTCTGATCCTTAAGCTGGGTGATGTGCTGTAGCTGCTCATACTCGCGTTGGATTAGCGCCGCGTTTTCGTCGGCCAGAATCTGTTTCAGTTCATCCGCCATCTGCAGCTGTTGGTCCAGCAGTGCTTCCACGTGCTGCACAAGAGAGGTCGAAATCATGAATAGCGGTCCTGTTTAGTTCCGGCTTCTGACATTGTTCAGTGCCGACTCGAAGTTTAGCATCTTGTCTGCCACCTGGCCGGGGTCGGGTGAATAATTGCCTTTGGTGATAGCGGACTGTACTTGCTCAATCCTTTGAGTGTCAGTAACAGACGCAGACTTTATGTGATGCTCAACCTGTTGAAGTTGAGCCGCTGCTTGGGTGAAAGTCACGGTATCTGTTTGCCTTGGTTGTTGTGATTGTTCTGTGTGCTGCTGCCCGGTCTGCGCAGAGGTGGACTGGGCTTGTTGAGAGGATTGCCCCTCTTTGGTGTTTTGAATAATGCTCGTGATTGAGCCAGAGTTGTCGACTTGCATGGTGGAACTCTCCTAAGCATTAAAGCTTAAATTTTGTATCGGGCAAAGGGGGCGAAACTTGAATGCCTGCGGCACCCGAAAATGCGCTTTTACGTCTGTATTTTAAGTGCATTTACATTGCCACCCTGACGGTGTCCGGGTCCAGTACGGTGCCGATAACCGTGCGTTTGGACGACAGATTTTCCACCTGAATCTGTTCTCCCGCGCCCGCATCCTGCAGCGCCTTGCCGGGCATGCGCACCGATATGCCGTTGCTTTCCGCGACGATGCTGATGCGCGTGCCTTTACGGATGACCTTCTGAATATCCAGATCTCGAGGCGAAACCACCGAGCCGCGCGGCAGGGAACGTTTCGGCGCCCGTCCCAACAGCCGATCGCCATGAGTGAAATAGCCGCCAGTGAGGCGGCTTATTTCACGTTGTTCGAAACTCAGATCGTCCGCCGTGACTGGAATGCCGCGCGCCAGCGGGCGCTTGGCCACCGCCACGGTGATATAGCTCTTGATTGTGACCGGCACGTAGACGGTCCACGGCTTGGCGCCCTCGCATTTGACCATGACCGTCATGTTGCTGGTGTTGTTGCGGCGACTGAGCGGCTCCGCCGCCAGCGGCTGGGCGCAACGCTTGAGGCGCAGGCGGGGGTCGAGGTGGCCGGCCTCGATGGCGCTGTCGGCACCGTTCGCCACGATCTTGTGACTGGCGAATTCGGTGGCGGCGCGGCGAATATCTGCGAGCGGATGAAAGTCCGCCGCAGCGACGGCGCCCGCTAGCAATGCGCCACATATGATCAGGACCGGATTTATAAATAAGTGTCTACGCATGTCAAAATATCGATATTAAGTCGTCCGAAATATGCAGCAAAAATCGTGCCGTAATAAAAGTGCTCAAGCTCACCATGCCCAGACCCGATATAACAAGCGATTGATTACAACTAATAAACAAGCGGCGAGTACAGCTATGGCGAGTGTAATGGACTCGGTCGACCAACGCACCCAGTTGGCAGGCCATAACCGATTGGAATTATTACTATTTAAGCTGAATGGTCGGCAGCGCTTCGGGATCAACGTATTCAAGATCCAGGAGGTCGTGCATTGCCCGCCGTTGACCCAGATCCCCCATTCCCACTCGGTGGTGCGCGGTGTTGCCACCATGCGCGGCAAAACCATTCCGGTCATCGATCTGGGCATGGCTATCGGCCGCGCCCCGGTGGAGGATTTGTCCAACTCTTTTATGATCGTGGCGGAGTATAACCGTTCCACGCAGGGCTTCCTGGTGGCGGGTGTCGAACGTATCGTCAATCTCAATTGGGGGGATATCCTGCCGCCGCCCAAGGGTTCGGGCAAGGACAGCTATCTGACCGCGGTGACGCGTTTCGAAAACGAACTCATCGAGATCATCGACGTGGAGAAAGTGCTGGCCGAGGTCTGCAACGCGCCCACCGAGGTCTCCCAGGCGCTCACCGAAAACATCGAGGAAAAAATCCGTCAACAACATGTCTTGGTGGTGGATGATTCCAATGTCGCGCGTAATCAGGTCAAGCGTACCCTGGAGCAAATCGGTGTAGAGTGCTCTCTGGCCAATAACGGCCGCGGCGCGCTGGCGTTGTTGCGGGAATGGGCCGACAATAACGATCCCAGGCTTGAGCACTTGGCGGTGGTGGTGTCGGATATTGAAATGCCGGAAATGGACGGCTATACACTCACTACCGAGATTCGTAAGGACGAGCGCTTTACTCATCTCTATATCATGTTGCATACCTCGCTCAGTGGTACGTTCAACAACGCCATGGTGGTCAAAGTGGGGGCCAATAAATTTATCCCCAAGTTCAAGCCGGACGAGTTGGCGGGCGCGGTGGTGGATAGAATAAAGGCCTTTGTTGAAGAAAAAGGGTATTGATGAGCCGTGATCGGTTCATGGCCGACGATTAGCGCGTACGGAGTGATACCAATCTAGTAATGTTTAGCGGGATTCAGGGAAGGATGCAGTGAGCCAATCAATCTCGGCGCGTGATTACGATACCTTTCGTCGCTTTCTCGAAGAGGCGTGTGGCATCGTATTGGGCGAGAACAAGCAGTATCTCGTCGCCAGTCGGCTTAACCGGCTGTTACGCGAATTGGAAATCGAATCGGTCGGTGAGTTGGTGCAAGCCCTCAACAGGCAGCCGCGCTCGGGGCTGCGCGAGCGCATTATCGATGCTATGACCACCAACGAAACCTTCTGGTTTCGCGACAATCATCCCTATGCCTTGTTGAAGGACTTGATCTTGCCCGATCTGGCCAAACAGCGGCCCGCCCAGATCCGAATTTGGTCGGCCGCCTGTTCATCCGGTCAGGAGCCGTATTCCATTAGTATGGTGGTGCAGGAATACCTGCAAAGCCGCCCCGGCAGCCTGGCGAACAATTTCCAAATCATCGGCACGGACATCTCCCCCAGCATGCTGGAATCGGCCAAGACGGGGAAATATGATGCCCTGGCCTTGTCGCGCGGCCTGTCGCCGGAGCGCAAGCAACGCTTCTTCCAGGCGCAAGGCGATCTCTGGCAGGTCAAGGACGAGATCCGCAACCGCGTGCGTTTCGCCGAACTCAATCTTATGAATAACTACGCCTCGTTGGGCAAGTTCAATATTGTATTTTGCCGCAATGTGCTGATCTATTTCTCGTCCCAGCTCAAGCGCGACATTTTGCGCCGCATCGCCCAGACCATGGTGCCCGGCGGTTATCTGTTTCTCGGTTCCACCGAGACCATCGCCAGCTACTCTGACGCCTTCGATACCGTGCGCCACGAGGGCGGCATCGTTTATCGTCTCAAGGCCAATACCGGCACGCCCAGCGTGCCGGGTTTTCCCAGCGCCACACGCTAGCCCATTTTTCGCCACGGCACCGCCATGTGCGGTGTGGCCGTTTCTAGCTTGCCGCCCTGCGGCAGGAGCTTGCCGTTCACGCCTCTCCCTGCCGGGGGAATATATATAAACCATTGATTTAATTTAATTAAAAAACTTGGCATTGAGTTTGCAAATTGAAGGGCAAACAGGAGTTATAGCGATGCCCATGAGTTTAGATAACGTATTCGGATTACACGCAACCGCCTTGCGCCTACGGGCGCAGCGCACCGAGCTACTGGCGTCCAATCTGGCCAATGCCGACACGCCCAACTACAAGGCCAAGGATATGGATTTCCAGGCGGCCATGAAGCAGGCTGTGGCCGGGCAAAGCGCGGGCGCCCTAAAAACCACCCATGCCGGCCACATGACGGGCAGCGGCACCGGCGGCATGGAGGACTACGTCAAGTTCCGCATTCCCACCCAGCCGGCGCTCGACGGCAATACTGTCGAGACCCATGTGGAACAAGCCGCCTTCTCTCGCAATGCCATGGAATACCAGGCCACCTTGCGTTTTCTCGAAGGCAAAAGCAAATCCATCGTCAACGCCATCAAAGGAGAGTCCTAATGGGGCTGTTTAATGTATTCGATGTGTCGGGCTCGGCCATGAACGCGCAAACGGTGCGACTCAATACCATCGCCAGCAATCTCGCCAATGCCGAAAGTATCAGCGGTAATCCGGATCAGGTCTATAAGGCCAAAACGCCCATGTTTGAAACCTTGTTGCAGCAAGAGAGCAATCAGAACTCGGTGGGCGTCAAGGTGAAGGAGATTCTTGAAAGCCAGGCCGCACCGGTGATTCGCCACGACCCGAATCACCCCCTGGCCGACGCCGAGGGCAATGTCTATCTGCCCAATATTGATACCGTCCAAGAGATGGCTAACATGATGTCGGCATCGCGTTCTTACCAGAATAATGTGGAAGTCTTTAACACTTCAAAGCAGCTGTTGATGCGCACCATCAACCTGGGCCGCTAAGCAGGAGACTGAACAATGACCAGTGCAATCGACACCTCTCTTCTGAGTGAACTTGGTCTGTCGCAAAAGACCAATCTGCGTCAGGCCAAGGACGATCTCGGCGAAGATGCATTTCTGAAGCTGATGATCACACAGTTGGAAAATCAAGATCCATTGAAGCCGATGGAAAATGGCGAGTTTCTGAGTCAGCTGGCCCAATTCAAGTCTGTCACCGGCTTGGATGACTTGAAGGCCTCGGTGGAAAAGATGGCGACCTCACTGCAATCCAATCAGGCCCTGCAGGCATCATCTCTGGTGGGACGTTGGGTGGAAGTGCCGAGCAACAAGGCCCAGCTCTGGGAAGACGTGGGTATGGCGGGGTCGGTGGATGTGCCGCGCAATGCCAGTGACGTCACGGTCACTATTAAGGATTCAATGGGATTGGTGGTCGAACAGATCAATATGGGGCCGCAACAGGCCGGTACGCAGAATTTCAGTTGGGATGGCGTTGACAATAACGGCAATCGCTATCCGGCCGGAGAATACAGCGTCGGGGCCAGCGCCACTATTGGTCATCAGTCCGAGGCCATTGATACCAATGCAATTGTGCCCGTGGATAGCGTGTTCATGGGCAAGGTAGGCGAGGCGATGACAGTCAACACCTCTCTCTTGGGGAAGGTGAAGCTGTCGGACGTCAAGCAGATTATGTAATCGAGGAGAATCACCATGCCATTCCGTATAGCACTCAGTGGATTGAATGCGGCATCCGCCGATTTGAAGACCACAGGTAATAACATCGCGAATGCCGGCACCACCGGCTTCAAATCGTCGCGCACCCAATTCGTTGACGTATTTGCCGTCGGTTACGGCGGGATCTCGTCCACCGCCATCGGCGGCGGTACCCGCCTGGCGTCGGTGTCGCAGCAGTTCTCACAGGGGAACATCGACTTTACCGACAACAATCTCGACATGGCCATTAACGGCCAGGGGTTCTTTGTGTTGGATGACAACGGCAGTCGCCTGCTGACGCGCGCAGGGGCCTTTTCCGTGGACCGCGATGGCTATGTGACCAACAGCAGCGGCCATCGCCTGCAGATCTTTGACCTGAGTCGTGATGCGACCGGCGATCCGATCGTCGGCGCCGACGGCAACCTGCGCTATGAAACAGCGCGTACCGTGGACGTGCAATTGGCCACCACCGTCGGCGCGCCCCAGGCCACCGAATCCATCAATCCCACTATCAACTTGAATTCAGCCGATACCACGATCGATCGCGGCGCCACCGCATTCAACATCAATGACGCCTCCACCTATACCAGTTCCACGTCGCTGACCGTTTACGACTCACAGGGTCGGCCGTATCCCGCGACTCAGTACTACACGAATGTGAGTAACACAGGTGCGAACGGCGATAACACCTGGGAGACACGTCTGTATGTCGACGGCTCACCCTTGACCTCCACGACTACCGGTGGTCCTGCCGCGACGCTGATATTCGATACCTCGGGGCAAGTCGACGCAGCCTCGACCGATGGCGGTCAGATTGTCTATGACCCCTTCGCTGTGAGCGGTGCGGCCAATATGAATATCACCCTAGACTTGAGCAACGCAACACAGTACGGCACGCCCTTCGCCGTCACCGCCATGACTCAAGATGGTTTCTCCTCCGGCCGACTGAGCGGGATTGATGTCAATCAAGACGGTGTGATTAACGCGCGTTACACCAACGGCCAGGCCGAAGTGCTGGGCAAGGTCGCCTTGGCCAATGTCTCTAATCCGGAGAATTTGCTGCCCCAGGGTGACACGAGTTGGGCGGAGACCTTCAGCGCCGGCGACCTGCTGTTGGGCGAGGCCGGCTCATCGACCTACGGCCTGCTGCAGTCCGGTGCCCTGGAGGCGTCCAATGTGGACGTCGCGTCGCAGCTCGTCAGCCTGATCACCGCCCAGCGAAATTTCCAGGCCAACGCGCAGGTGATCAGCACCGCAGATACGGTCACCCAGACCATTATCAACATCCGTTAATAACGCAGGCCAGATGACTCATGGATAAGTTTTTATACATAGCCAGCAGCGGTGCCAAGGAACTGATGTTGGCGCAAAGCATTAACGCCAACAATCTTGCCAACGCCAACACCGTCGGCTTTCGTGAGGATCAGGCCTTTTACAAGGCGTTGCAAATGTCCGGTGCCGGGCATGCCAGCCGCGCCTATGTCGACACCCAAGGACAGGGTGCCGATTTTTCTCCGGGCTCTCTCATGCCGACCGGACGCGACCTGGACGTTGCCATCCGCGGCGAGGGCTGGGTCGCTGTACAGGGAGTGGATGGAACCGAGGCCTATACGCGTGCCGGAGACTTGAAGGTCTCCGCCGCGGGCCTATTAACCACCAATACCGGCCATCCCGTTATCGGGAACAACGCCGGACCGATTACCCTGCCACCCTTTGAAAAGATCGAAATCGGCGGTGACGGCACTATTTCCGTCATTCCCAGAGGTCAGGAGGCGTCGACCCTGGCAGTGGTGGACCGCATTAAGTTGGTCAAACCGGACAATAATCAGCTGAAAAAAGGCGTCGACGGACTGTTTCGCCATACGGATGGTATAGAGGTTGCAAGCGATGCCGAGGTACGACTGATTTCCGGCACCTTGGAGTCGAGCAACGTCAACGTGGTGGAAAGCATGGTCAAGACCATGGAGCTGGCGCGCCGCTTCGAGCTGCAAGTCAAGCTGATGGAGCAGGCCAAGACCCTCGATGAATCTTCAACCAGCATCATGAAAATGAACTAAGCAAGCGATTAGGAGCACAACATGAATTCAGCATTATGGGTCGCCAAGACCGGACTGGATGCGCAACAGACGCGCATGTCGGTCATTTCCAACAACCTGGCCAATGTGAACACCACCGGCTACAAGCAGAGCCGCGCCGCCTTTGAAGACCTGCTCTATCAAAACGTACGCCAGGCCGGCGGGCAATCGTCGCAGGACACCGTCCTGCCGTCGGGGCTGATGCTGGGTACCGGTGTACGCACCGTGGCCACGGAAAAGATCTTTACTCAGGGCAACATCGTACAGACCGACAACGCCCTGGATATGGCCATCGACGGGCAGGGCTTTTTCCAGATCCTGCGCCCTGACGGCAGCCTGGGCTATAGCCGCGACGGTACCTTCCAGGTGGATGCCCAGGGGCAGTTGGTGACCTCCAACGGTTACACCCTGCAGCCTGCCATCACCATCCCCGAAGACGCCCAGTCCATCACCATCGGTAACGACGGCGTGGTCTCCGTGGTGCAGGCGGGCCAGACCGCGCCTACCCAGGTCGGCACCGTGCAGTTGGCCGATTTCATCAATCCCGCCGGATTGCAACCCATCGGTGAAAACCTGTTTACCGAGACCGGCGCCAGTGGTGCACCGCAAATCGGCAACCCGGGTGTGAGCGGGTTGGGCACCATCCGTCAGGGGGCGCTCGAGACCTCGAACGTGAACGTGGTCCAGGAGATGGTCAATATGATCGAATCCCAGCGCGCCTATGAGATGAACTCAAAGGTCATCTCGTCTGTTGATCAGATGCTGCAATACGCATCCAACAATCTATAAACCCAGGAGGGCGTAATGCCTAACTCTGTCCAACACCGTTTGTTCGCCATGTTGAGCCTGACGTTGCTGTCGCTGCTGGCCGCCGGGTGTTCCACTGCGCCGGCGAAACTGGCGGCGGAAGGCTTTGAAACGGTGCGCCCGCCCTATGTCAGTCCGCCGCCGCCGCAGCAGGGTGCGATCTTCCAGGCCGGTTATGGCATCTCCCTGTATGAGGACATGCGCGCCCGCCGCGTCGGCGATGTGATCACCATCGTGCTGACCGAGCGCACCAACGCCTCCAAGCAGGCCTCCACCAGCACCTCGAAGGATACCTCCATCGAAGTCGAAAACCCGACCCTGTTCGGGCGCGAGTTGCGCTTCGACCTGCCGCGGCCCTTCAACAGCAGCAAGCAGAATGCCACCTTGGCCACCAGTGTCGACAGCTCCAATGCCTTTGACGGTGAAGGTGACTCGGCCCAGAGCAACAGCCTGACCGGCAATATCACCGTGACCGTGGCCGAGGTCCTGCCCAACGGCAATCTGATCGTGCAGGGCCAGAAGCGTGTCACGATCAATCAGGGTGACGAGGTGGTGCGCTTCTCCGGTATCGTGCGGCCGCAGGATATCAGCCCCGACAATACGGTGGTCTCCACCAAGGTCGCCAATGCGCGCATCGCCTATGTGGGCGAGGGCATGCTGGCGGATGCCAATAGTCAGGGATGGCTGGGGCGTTTCTTTAACAGCAAGTGGTGGCCGTTCTAGCGCTTGGGAGTGCAAGAGATGAAGGTGCTAACGAATATGAGTACACGTTTTGGCTTCGGCCTGGTATTGCTGGCGGCCTTGTGCGTCAGCCAGGCGGCGTATGCGGAACGCATTAAAGACCTGGCTCAAATCGCCGGCGTGCGCTCCAACCAACTGGTCGGCTACGGCCTGGTGGTGGGCCTGGACGGCACCGGTGACCAGACCACCCAGACCCCGTTCACCATCCAGAGCATCAAGAGTATGCTGGCCCAGTTCGGCGTCACCATACCGCCCAATGTCAATCCACAGCTGAAGAATGTGGCCGCCGTATCGCTGCACGCCGATCTGCCGCCCTTTGCCAAACCGGGCCAGAGGATCGACGTCACCGTCGCCTCCTTGGGGAATGCCAAGAGCCTGCGCGGCGGCAGCCTGTTGATGGCGCCGCTGAAAGGCGCCGACAACCAGATCTACGCCATTGCCCAGGGTAACCTGGTGGTGGGCGGCTTCGGCGCATCCGGTAACGACGGCTCGCGCATTACAGTCAATATTCCCAGCGCCGGCCGGATCCCCGGCGGTGCCACGGTGGAGCGCCCCGCGCCCACCTCTTTTGGTGAAGAACACAGCTTGGTGCTGAACCTGTTCAGCCCCGACTTCACCACCGCCCACCGCCTGGCCGGCGCCATTAACGAAAAGATCGGCATGGGCACGGCGGCACCCGTCGACGGTTCGTCGATTCGCATTCAGGCACCGCGCGACGCCGGACAGCGGGTGGCCTATGTCTCCATGATCGAAAATCTGACCCTGGAACCGGGCGAGGGCTCGGCGCGCGTGGTGGTGAACTCGCGCACCGGTACGGTGGTCATCGGCCGTCACGTGCGCGTGACCTCGGCGGCGGTGACCCATGGCAGTCTCACCGTCACCATTACCGAAAAGCCCACCGTCAGTCAGCCGGCGCCGCTGTCCGCCGGCGGCAGTACCGTGGTGGTGCCGACTTCGGATGTGGAAGTTGCGGAGGAGAAGCGCAAGATGTTTCTGTTCGATCCCGGCATCTCCCTGGGCGAAATCGTGCGCGCGGTCAATAATGTAGGTGCGGCGCCCGGCGATCTGGTCGCTATCCTCGAAGCGCTTAAAGAGGCGGGCGCGTTAAGGGCCCAGCTGGTGGTGATCTAATGACATCCGCCGTCAATCCCAGCGGCATTTATACCGACACCGGCGCGCTCAAGAGCTTGAAGGCTCAGGCCGGCAAGGATAGCGCGGCGGCCTTGGAACAGACCGCCGAGCAGTTCGAGTCCCTGTTTCTGCATATGATGCTCAAGTCCATGCGCAGCACCACCATGGATGGCGGCTTTATGGATAATGAGCACAGCCGTTTTTATCAAGACATGTTCGATCAGCAGATCGCGGTGGAGCTGGCCAAGAAACGCCAGGCGGGCATCGCGGATATGCTGGTTCAGCAGCTCGGTGGCGCGCAGACGGCGAACACGCACGACCCATCCGGCGACGCCAAACTGGATCTGGATCGGCTGCGTGTGTACCGGCCAATCGCCTCAAGTGCTATCGAAGCCTTCGCGCCGGCACACGACACCAGTCAAGAATCTATCAAGGGTTTTGATTCGCCCGAGGATTTTGTCGAAAAGCTCTGGCCGCTGGCGCAAAAATACGCCGCCGAACTGGGGGTGGAGCCCAAGGTCCTGTTGGCGCAGGCGGCCTTGGAGACCGGCTGGGGTCAGCACACTATCCGTTACTCCAACGATGTGCCCACTCATAACCTGTTCAACATCAAGGCCGACAGTCGCTGGGAGGGTCCGCGGGCGGTGGTGCCGACGCTGGAATATGAGCGCGGCAACCCGGTGCGACAGTTGGCGGCGTTTCGTTCTTATCCCGATTTCGAGGCGAGTTTTAAAGACTATGTTGATTTTCTCAAATCCTCTGAGCGCTATCAGGGGGCCTTGGAAAACGCCGCCGACAGCAGCGCCTTTGTCCAGGCCCTGCATCGTGCCGGCTATGCCACTGATCCAAAATATTCGTTAAAGATCAATAGAATAATGGATGGTGACATGTTCGATCAGGTGGCCCTGAAATTCAAGGGTTCGGCCGCCGCGCCGTTAACCTAGGTTAAGGGGAGCTGTCTTTACGGCTCCGTGACATTGTTCGTTTTATTTGGAGTATAGATATGGCAGGCATGTTGGGAATCGGTGTAAGCGGCTTGCTGGCCTACCAGCGATCCCTGCAGACCGTCAGTCACAATGTTGCTAACGCCAACACCGAAGGCTATACCCGTCAACGGGTCGAGCTGGGCACCAATATACCCGAATTTGCGGGAGGCGGTTATCTGGGCACGGGGGTCAGCGTCCGGAGTGTGGAGCGGGTGTATGACGACTTTCTGGTCGGCCGGGTGCAGAGCTACAGCTCCGGTACCAGTCATGCTCAGTCCTTTGCCGAGCAAGTCAGCCGCATTGACGAACTGCTGGCCGATCCCGACGTGGGGTTGTCGCCGGCGATGGAAGGCTTTTTCTCCGAGCTACAGTCGGTGGCCAATGACCCCTCTTCCATCGCCGCGCGGCAGTCCTTTATGAGTCAGGCCGAGATTCTGGTGGATCGCTATGCCTATAACAACCAGCGCCTCGAGGATCTGCGTAGTCAGAACAATAAACAGGTTCAGGCCGCCGTGACTGAGATCAACGGCTTGGCCACGTCTATCGCTGCCCTGAACCGGGATATTTCCCTGGCGCCGGGCAACAGTCCTCCCAATGATCTGTTGGACCGACGTGACGTGCTGTTGCAGCAATTGTCGGAAAAGGTCTCGATCAGCACTGTGGAACAGGAAAACGGTGCGATGAATGTCTTTATCGGCAAAGGGCTATCCTTAGTGCGTAACTTCGAATCCAACGAGGTGCAGCTCAGCCGCAACGAATTCGACATACGTCAATTTGAAGCCAGTATTGATTTCGGCGCAGGCTCGGTAAACGAGATTACCGACCAGATCTCCGGCGGCGAACTGGGCGCCTTGTTCGATTTTCGTGACCAGGTGCTGAATGGGACCCAGAATGCCCTGGGGGCGCTGGCCGTCGGCTTTGCCGATAGCTTCAACGCCCAGCACAACCTGGGGCAGGATTTAAATGGCGCCTTGGGCACTGATTTCTTTAGTGTGCCCGGGCTCGAGGTCAGGAACAGTCGAGCCAACACCGGTACCGCCACCATCGCCGCCACCCTGACCGACTCCTCTCAGCTGGATGGCGATGAATACCAACTGAGCTTCAGCGGCGGCGGTTATACCCTGACCAACACCAGCGACGGCAGCACGGAGACCTTCGGGGGACTGCCCCAAACCACGAGTCATGGGTTCAGCCTGGATATCAGCGCCGGGGCGTTGAATAACGGTGATAGTTTTCTGATTCGCCCCGGGCGGCGCGGCGCGCAGGATCTGGCCTTGAGTATTACCGCCCCTGATGAAGTGGCGGCGGCGGCCCCGGTGAGAACGGCGATAGACGCGCTCAACAATACCGGTAATGCCACGATTACCCCCGGCGTGGTGAACGATACCAGCAACTTGCCGCTGGGCGCCGATATCGTCATGCAATATGACGGCACCGACATGAATGTCATTTCCGGACCCGCGCCCTGGAACGGTGTGTCCTTCGCCTATTCGGACGGCGCGACGGTGACCGCCTTGGCCGGTTTGGAATTTACTATCAGCGGTACGCCCGCAGCGGGCGACGAGTTCCGCATCGAGAACAATACCAACGGTGTCGGTGACAACCGCAATGCCTTGTTGATGTCGGACCTGCAGAATCAGAGCTTAATGAGCAACGGCACGGCCAGTTATACCGACTATTACGGCGGCGTCGTGGCGGATATCGGCGTGGTGGCCAATCAGGCGCAGTTGACCCAATCCGCCCAAGAGGGTCTGCTCGAGCAGGCCAAGAATTCCAGAGATGCCCTGTCCGGAGTCAACCTGGATGAAGAGGCCGCCAATCTGCTTAAGTTTCAGCAGGCCTATCAGGCCGCTTCGCAGGTGATCGTGGCGTCGAATAATATGTTTCAGTCTTTGTTGAGCGCCTTAAGGGGATAATCGGTCATGCGTATTTCAACCCAAATGATTCAGCGTCACGCGGTCAACGGCATTCTGGATAGACAGAATGAGCTGGATAAGACGCAGCAACAATTATCGACCGGCCGGCGCATCTTAACCCCGTCCGACGATCCGTCCGGCTCTACCCAAGCCCTGGCCTTGCGGGAGAAGCTGGGGCAGATAGATCAATATAATACCAACATCGGCCGGTTGAAATCGCGCCTGGAGGCGGAGGAGTCCACCCTGGATGCGGTAGGTGACGTCCTGCAGCGTTTGCGTGAACTGGGCGTGCAAGGGCTCAGCAACAGTGTGGATGCCCAGGGTCGCCGAGGCATCGCCGCCGAGGTTCGGGAGCTGCTGGGCTCGGTGTTTGATCTTGCTAACGCCAAAGACGGGTCGGGCGAATATCTGTTTTCCGGATTGCAATCTGAGACCCAGCCGTTTATCGATGCGGGCGCCGGCAATTACACCTATCAGGGTGACCAGAATCAGCGCCGTATCCAGATCAGTCCCACCCGCGAGGTGCAATCCTCGGATGCGGGTAGCGAAGTCTTTGATAATTTGGACATCGCCGCCGGCGGTAAGCAAAGTATTTTCAAAACCATCTACGACTTTGCCGCGGACTTGGAGGCGAATACACCCAACAGCGATATTCTGACCGATCTTGATACGGCTATGAGTAGTGTATTTTCCGTGCGGGCCAAGATCGGTGGGCGCATTAACGCAGTGGATTCTCAGGAACAAGTGAATGCGCAATTCAAAGTCCAGACCCAGTCGGTGCTGTCATCGGTCGAAGACCTCGATTATGCCGAGGCCATCGGCCGTATGAACCTGCAATTGGCCGGTTTGGAAGCGGCACAGAAATCATTCCAGCGGGTGCAGAACCTGTCATTGTTCAGCGTGCTTTAACTGAGCCCTTCACCGGCCGCGCCGGCCTAGGCCAGGTCGCGCAATATTCTGTCAAGTATTGTTGTGGCCGCCTGATTGGGAGGCGGTAATGTTGCTTTGATCTTGCGCCAATACCTTCCCCGCTCTATCTCAGTTGAACTGACTAAATCGACCAGATCGGTTGGGCTGGTGCATTTGACGGCCATATCCATATCGATGGGGGGCGGGTAGGTGGCGCCGGTCTGATCCGCATGCATCCGCTTCATGGTCTCATTGAGAAATAGATAGGTGCTGACACCCAAAGGGGCGGGTGAAAAATAATTAAGAAAGATATTGTCGAGATTGCAGCTCGAGGCGACGGAGCATACGAAATCGCAGCCGCACAGCACTGCGCTAATATCTCGGTCGGTATCGATTATGGGGACAAGACCTTTATCGGTCAGTATGTCGAGTACTTTTTCTTGTGTGTCGGGCGGGTCGGCGGGATGGGGTCGATATAGAAGTGTGTAGGGTCTATCGCACATCGCCACAGCATTGGAAAACCTGCTAATCACATCGAGATACTCGTCATGTGGCCGTATCGGTTGTCCAAATAGTCCGATGAGTCGATGATTATCTTGGATGTTTAGCTGTGCTCGCATGCCGCTGCGCAATGCCAGCGTGTCGAGCCGGGAAAATGCCGCATGTTTGGGCGAACCGCTGACGCAGGTGTCTGCTTGGAAGCGCCGCCTGGTAAGTTCGGCGCCGATCTGATCGAGGGTAAAGTAGCAATCGGCGATTTTTTCGAACAGAGAATTCACATCGCCCCAATAATCCTGGAAGGTGTAACAGGGATTTCGGCATCGCGCGATAATGGCTTCATCGATGCCCGCGCCGTGGCCGGAAAGGCCTGTAAGGACGGCGTCCGGACGTGTCTGTTTCAATATTGCGTCTGCGGCACTCAATAAGGCCTGAGCACCGTTGTCGCATGCCGTATCGACCACCGGTGTGTTGACGCTGTTCACCTTTAGTCCCATTTCCGACAGCACCCGATCGGCCGGGGCGGCGGCGTAGATAATGGTATTGAGCCGGGGATGGTGTTGCGCCTGGCGGGCGATTGCGCCGATTTGCAGGGCAGCACCGGTATCGCGGGCGGTTAATAGCAATGTGTGGATTTTCATCGGCGCAGTAGGCCTTCTATCTTGCTTATTAATTCCTTGCGTTTCCGCGTTTGTGTATACAAGAACTGAAATTTATCCCATTCGTACTGCGTCACAGTGTTGTTGTCCAGCGTGATTGCCACTAACAGGCCAAGCGCCCGGGCGGATAGCGACTGTAGCATTTTGCCCAGACAGCCCTTTTCTATGGCCGGTGGTGCGGTCGGAAAACCACTCAAATAGGCCCGGAGCAGGGTCTCGGCATGGGCGTAGGCGGTGGCGTCGTTCTGGTTGTGTATCAGGATGAAGCGTTCAATCACAAAGGCGATGTCGACCAAAGGCGAGTGCCAGGCGAGCACCGTATCCTCAAAGTCGAGAAAGACGGGTGGGTCCAGGTGTTGAATAGGGAATAAAACATTGCCGTAATTTAGATCGCCATGGATGATCTGCGCCTGCCAGCCGGTTTCGGGGTAACGGACCGGGGCGTGTCTCAAGAGCTCGATGGCGGTTTGGGGAAGTGTGCGTGTATCGAGCGTATCGAGTCGTTTTAGCGTGTCGCCTATGAGGGCGTGTCGTTCGCTAGCGTTTTGCTGGACCGATGCCTGGAACGGAGCCTTCGCCAAGGCCTGATGAAGCCGGCTCAGTGCCAGGCCCAGACGGGCGAGGTCGTTTGTATCCGTGCTGGCGAATCTGGCCTCGCAGTATGGGTAGGCCAGGGCAAACAAGTCCTCATTGATAAGTTTCGTATACACCGAATTCAGACACGCGGCCGCGACGCCTTGATCGTCCGCAAAGCGGGCGAAAGGGTCGGCCGCCAAAAGGGGCGCGGCGCGTGCTTGTTCGACGACTTTGATAAACAGGGCGGGATTTTGGCTTGACGCGGCGGCGCGATAATAGCCCGTCAGGCCGCTTGAGCCAGTGTCCAGTTTCCATAGCGGCGCCTCGAGTTTGAGGCGCGGGCAGATGACGGCGTTGAGTTCATCAGGCGCGGGCACGAATACGGCGTGTTGCGGCGGTTGTCGATTCCAGGCAGGGGTCCTAGGCAGGTGACGAGTCGACATGGCTCCACTCAATCGGTTGACCGGCGGCCACCGGCGCCTTGAGGCGTGCTTGATCGATTTTGTCCCAGTCTTCCACAGCAATACCTAACGTGGGGAAGGCGAACCGAACCGCCTCGAGGTTGATCACTGTGCCGCTCGTCAGGTCGCGTTGGGCAATAATCCCCATACGGCCGGCAGGCCGCTGCGGCGGCGGCATATACGCCTCATCCGCATCCCCCAGGGCGCTGTGGATGTTGCGACATTTTTGGATCACCTGTCCCAACTGGGATACGGGCAGGGCATGAAATACGTCCTGATCATTGCGGCTGCCGTCGGCGCACAGCCCCTTCTCCAATACCCGGCAGCCCAAGGCGGTGGCGGCATAGAGCATCTCCTCTCCGGCATGATGATCCGACAGGCCCAAAGGACCGTTGAACAATTCCGCGAGACGGTTAAACACACGCAGGTTGTGCCGCGCCACCGGGGCGGGCGGGGCGGGCGGACTGTATTCCAATACGATGCGCTCGGCACCGGCCCGCCGCGCCCAATTAACCGCCCGTAAGGCCTCGTCCAGGGTGGCCTTGCCGGTGTCGATGATCAACGGTAAATCCAGCCCGGCACAGTAGCGGATGAGGGGCGCGTGAACCACATTGGTGGAGGCGATCTTGAGGGCGCAGGCCCCCAGCCGTTTAGCGAAATCCGCACCTTTCAGGTCATACACGGACAACACCAGGCCCAGCTTCAGCTCGCGGCATGGGGCGAATATTTTTTCGTATTGGGATAAAGGGAGGGCCTTGCGCTCCACAAGTTGACGATAGTTCTCGCCCACCGACTGGGCATCGGCGCCGAGATAATGTTCCGCCACATCGGTTTTGAGGCAGATCTCGGCATCGTGCAACACCTCGCCTTTAACATAACGCGCACCGGCCGCTTTGACTGCCGCGACCATTCTGGCGGCCAGGGCAACGTCCTGGTTGAAAAAGGTGCCGATGTCCGGCAGCACCACCGGAGGCCGGGAGGCATGTACTACATCGTCCCAGAATTCAGCGGGGCTCATGCCGACCACTCCAGAAAGTTGTGCAAGAACTGCAGCCCCACCGGGCCGCTCTTCTCCGGATGGAACTGACAGCCGATGACGCGGCCGTGGCCGATCATGGCGGTGAGCCGATGACCGCCGAAGTCACAGTAACCGATCAGGTCGCGTTGATCACTGGGCCGGCATTGATACGAATGGACAAAATACACCGCGCTTGCAGCGGGCAGGCCCTGCAACAAGGGATGGCCGCACTCGCTGTGCAGATCGGCCCAGCCGACATGCGGGACTTTTAACGGCCGACCGTCGCCGTCGCTGCTCGGTATGGCGCGCACCTCGCCGGGGATCAGCCCCAGGCCGCGATGTTCGCCGAATTCTTCGCTGCAATCCAGCAACAGCTGCGCGCCCAGACAAATGCCCAGCAGGGGCGTGCCGTTGTCTATGGCGTGTCGGATGGGTTCGACCAGGCGGCGTTCGTGCAAACCCGCCATGCCGTCACCGAAGGCGCCCACGCCCGGCAGCAATAGCCGCTGCGCCTGCTGGATGGTCGTCGGGCTGTCGCTTAGAGTGACTGCTGCGCCGAGATGCTCCAGGGCGCGGCAGACACTGAGCAGGTTGCCCACGCCATAATCAATGACCGTCACCTCGGGTTTCATCGGCACACCTCGGGCAGTTCACCGGGATCGGGGATATGACGCACCGAGCTGCCGGCCGCGCGCATGGCCTTGTGTAAGGCGTGCACACTGAATCGGTCATAGTGCAGGGCATCGGCCACCGCGACGGCGTCGGCGCCCAGTTGCAAGGCCTGGCCGACATGTTCAGGGTCGCCCACGCCACCGGAGGCGATGACCGGGATAGACACCGCCTCGCTGACCGCGGCGATCAAGTCGGTGTCCATCCCCTTGCGGGTACCCTCCTGGTCGACCGAGGTGAGTAGGATTTCGCCTGCCCCAAGTGTCGCCGCCTGCTTGGCCCAATCGATCACGTCCAGACCGGTATGTTCACGACCGTTATCTGTGTAGGCCTCCCACCCTGCGCCTTGGCCGCGCTGTTTGGCCTCGATGGACAGCACCACGCATTGGCTGCCAAAACGCCGCGCCGCCTCACTGATCAGTGCCGGCCGCCGCACGGCCGCCGTGTTCATGGCTACCTTGTCGGCGCCGGCGCGCAGGATGGCGGCGACGTCTTCGACGCTGCGTACACCGCCACCGACGGTGAAGGGGATAAAAATATTCTGTGCCGTGTATTGGATGACCTCGGTCAGGTTATTGCGTTCATACAGCGAAGCGACGATATCCATATAAAGCAGCTCGTCCACGCCGCTTTGATAGTAACGGCGGGCGAATTCGTTGGGATCGCCGAGTTTGCGCAGGCCCTCCAAGTGAACGCCCTTGATGAGATTAGGGGCCTTGATGTCGAGACGGGCGATGAGTCGTGAGTGCGGCATGGTGAGCTAGCCTGGGGGATAGAATTCGGCGAACACGTAATCCAGGCAACGCATGACCTGGTGTCGATCCGCCTCACTGAGCATGGCGTAGGCACCGCTGGCGCGATCCTTGTCAACTTTGTTGCCAACATAGGCGCCTTTGCTGCCGCTGCTAAACTGCTGCTGTATGGTGATCGGTTCCACGCCCAGATGTTTGAATACTCGCCCCATGCTGGCCTGGGTATCCTTGATCAGGTCTTCGAATCTTAACACCAAAACCTGTTCGCGGTTGTGACGGTAGAACTCAATGAAGGGGTCGATCGAATCCTTGTAGATAGCGATAGCACGATTGATATTGTTGGTCTGACCGATAAGGTAGCCGGCATTGTTGCGCTTATAGAGCGAGGCGACATTGGCGATGGGGTCGCGGATGATGAATATAAACTGTCCATCGGGAAACGAGGCGCGAAGGTGCTCGGCGAAGTGCATGTGCCCGGGGGTCTTCTCACCATACACGGCTGTGTCGTCCTGCGGTTTGTTATGCGCTAATTGGCGGATAATGGCGTACATGACGTCAGTCCACAAACAGCCCTCACGCGCCATGTCCAACAGCGGCAGCGGGTCAAGATGTAGGCCGTGTTCATAGGGCATGAGTTCCTCGGCGCGCAGGAATTCTGTATCCGCCGTCTGACCTTGTATCTCGAGGAGCATTTTGAGGCGCTCGGTGCTGGTGGTGAAATAGCGTTGATAGAGATCGGACAGGTACCACTTCAGTTCATTGTAACCGCAGGGGAGCCGGAACAGGTCTTTACGCAGAGCGGTACCGTCGACATACTTCTCCGGTGCGTCTTGCCGGGGGTGAAATTGTTGATCGACACCCTTGTGCTGTGTCAGCCACAGAAAGAATTGATTGAATATGACCGTGTCGGTGGCGATACCGACCGCCGGGTGTTGTTCCAGTAAAGTGGTCAACAGCGACGAGCCGGACTTTTGCGGGCCGAAAATAAAGAATGGACTGTCGCTGCGCATAGACGATCCTTGTCGCTGTGAATGTTGCAGGCTTATCCCCACACGGTGTGGCGCAGCCGCCACTCGCCGTCCTGTTTCATCCATAAATGGGGCGAGCGGAAGCGGTCGCACAGGGCCATGAAATAATCGCGATCCATTTTCGGGTGTTCGAACTGGCGGTACGCCTGAGGAAACTCTTTTTCGGTGATGGATAGATAACGGAACACCTCGTCGGCGAAGCGTTCCGGGAACTCGCCGTCGAAGCGTTTCACCAGGGCCACGCCTTCCTCGCGCTCAATGTCGCCTGAGCGGATCTCCTGGGCCGCGTCGTAGCTGGCGTGGCCGATGCCGAATTTGATGAAGGTGGTGTAGAAGTGAAAATCGTCCAGCTTGTCGTCGATACTGGCGTACTTTTGATAGGTGCCCGGCGTGCGTTCGGGTGCCGCCTTGAAGCCGCCTTCGTCCACGGCGTAGTAATAACAGCTCTGTGGATGCCATTTCAGATAATAGCCCAGGTAATGGACCTCTACGCCCACCCGTTCCAGGTCGTCGGGTTTGGCCGGCAGATAGGGCAGCAGATCTTGTTGTTCCAAGCCGTAGTCCTGCTTCAATGATTGCAGACTGACGCCGGCCAGATTGATCTGAGACTCATCGCCGCCGGTAAAGTATTTGTAATCGCGCTTGGCCGTTTCCATATCGCCTTGCGGATTGCCGTATTCCGCCTCGTTTTCGCCGTAGAACACCAGCTTGATGCCGTGCTGAGCGGCGACTTTCGGGGCGATGGCCTTCTGGCCGATGATAAAGGGCTGAAAAGGATGAAACAGGTTTTCCACCGCCAAACGCGTCAACAGCCGGTGCACGCGGCCGTTGGGGGTGTGCAAAATATTATCGAAGCCGGCGTGGATCCAGGCCTGAAGATTTTCCCAGCCCCAGGGCGTATAGATATGGGGCGCCCAGGTCACGGTGAGGGGGTGCATGCCGTATTTGTCTTTGAGGATATGCGCGGCGTAGAAGCTGTCCTTGCCGCCGGAACCGGGCAGCAGGCAGTCATAGCTGCCGTCGCTGGAACGAAATTGATCGCACAAGGCCTGCAATTCAGCTTCGCGCGCATCCCAATCGATAGTGGTCTGCTTTTGCTCCGCCACGCGGCAGGCATCACACACACCATCCGCATCGAAGTTGATAGTCTCCTTCTTGGAGGCCCGGGTATGCTCGTATTCGACGGTAGAGTTGGGGCGCTGGTTGGAGATGACGCATTTGTTGCAAAACTTCACCTCGCTCGGCAGGCCGTATTTGGCCTCCAGCGTACCATGGTATTGTGTTTTTTCAGATGCTTGGTTCATGGCGAAGATTTCATCCCTGAGGTTTTCGACCCACGTATAAAAAGTGAAATCCGCTGCCTTCCCGTTCATAAATTACAGAGTCGTAATAGCCGATGTGCATGGGCTCGAAGGGGCGGAATTTGTCAATTAATTCGTCTCTATCTGCAGTGAATTGAATGTGCAGAGTTTTGCCTGTAGGAAGTTCCACTCTGTGCAAACCATCCTGTTGAGCCGTGGCGTAATTGTAATAATAGTTTTTTGTCCCCACCATGGTTGCGACCAACACAGCACCGGGATGCATATGGTGGTATAGATAGTCGACCGAGTGACGCATGTCGGTCGGCGATAGAAAATACAGCACCTGGTTGGCCAGCGCCACGTCGAAGCGTTGCTCCAGTTCCGGGTTGTTGGCAGGGTCGGGCTGGGCGATGAAGAATTGGTCCTGAATTTCGGGCAAGCGCGCCTTACAGGCGGCAATGGCGGTTTCGCTGACATCCATACCGTAGACGTCGAAGCCATTTTCAAAAAAGAAACGGGCATGGGTGCCGTTGCCACAGCCGAAGTCGAACAAGCGGCTGCCCTGTTTGGCGGGCAGGCCCAGGTCGCCTTTGAGGATCTTGTTGAACACGCGGATGACATGGCCTTCGGGGTATTGAATACCATAACCGCCGCTGTAGGCCTGTTCGTAGTAATCGCGATTGTTCAGTATATAGGTGCGGAGCATTTCCGTGGCTACCTCACAGGGTAATTTCGAGTATTTTCAGATCGATGACCAGGTTTAGGCCATTACGTAATTCGCGCCGACCGTCGCTTGTCTGCTCGGTCCAACTGCGGATGGGGTCGTCCTGGGGTGCCAGGTCGAAGGGCAGCTCGAAGTTACAAAATTGGTAGGACGCGATCATCGGCTGTTGATCCAAAAAGCGCGCCACACTCTGGCAGGAGAATAAATTGTAGCCAGTGTTCCAAGCGTCCTCGCCACTGTAACGATAGCGAATCAGGGCATCCACCGGATGGCTGTTGAACTGTCCGGCGACGATGACCGTGCCGCCCGGGGCGGTGAGGCGCAGGCATTCGGACATGGAGGGTTCGAATTCATCGAAGACACTCAGGGTGCCTACCATGGTGACGGCATCGAAGCTGTCATCGGCCAGCATGTCCATGCGGTTGGCATCGCCGTGGATGAACTGGACGCCGGGCAGGCGTTGACGGCCGATCTCACACAGCTGGGCATCGAAATCCAAGGATGTCACTTGGCTGTCGGCGAAGCGGTATTGATAATATCCCGCCAGGGCTCCGCTGGCGCCGCCCACGTCCAACAAGCGCGGGCGTTTGCGCCCGTTCAGGGCCTGTTCCAAGCGATCACCGATGACCTGAAACAGGTACTTGGGATTGTCGTAATCCACCTCGGCATAGACATGGGTGCGTTGGTAATCGCCTGCCAGCCGGTTCATGTCCCGGTCTCCCGGGTAGAATGGCTGCTGCGCAGCATGAGTTCTGCGATTTGCAAATCGAGTTCGGTGTCGATATCCAGGGAGCGTTCTTTGGGCATGGGCTGCCCTACCGTGTCCTTGCCGATTAACCGATGGTGCTCGCGAAACCAGGGGGTGCGCACGGCATAGACACAACCGTTGAGCACCCAGGCGCGCGGTAGATCCTGGCGTCTTTTTTGTGCGTATTCCTCTCCCAGCAGGGGCGTGAGGACGTCCTTGTCCATGGTAAAGGTCCAATAGGGGCTTTTATCGGGCTCGGTAACCGTGACGCAACTCGCGGCGCCGCTGTGTTCCAAGCGTTCCAGGCTGTGATCGATGTCGGCGGCCGTGCGTAACGGGTTGGTGGGTTGCAGCACGACCGCGATGTCATAGCCCGGCACTTGCTCCATGGCATGATGCAGCGCGTCCATAGTGGTGGCGCGGTCCGAGGCCAGCTCATCGGGACGGCGAAAAGGAACATCGCAGCCGTATTGGCGCGCCACCGCCATGATCTCCTCATCATCGGAAGACAGGATGACACGGTCGAGGTAGCGCGAGGCCTTGGCCGTTGCGATCGTCCAGGCCAACAGCGGTTTGCCCGCCAGGGGTAAAATGTTTTTGCGTGGCAGGCCCTTGGAGCCGCCGCGCGCCGGAATCACGCCCAGGACTTTGTGCCCGCCGATCATCCGAACATTTCCCCGAACTCGGCGCCGGCCCGCTCTAGGTCTTCGATGCGGCCGATGTCGATCCAGTAATCCCGCAAGGGGAAGCAACCGGCCGGTTTGTCTTCCGCCATCAGCTTTTGAAACAGACCGGGCATGTCGAAATATTGATTCTGGGGCAGGTGATCGAGAGCGGTGGGATCGAGGATGTAAATGCCGGCGTTAACGTAAAAGCGTTCCGTGGGTTTTTCCACCAGCGATTCGAGGCGGTAGCCGTCGGAAATTTTGAGCACGCCATAGGGGATCTGGTGGCTGTATTCGCGCATGGCCATGGTGGCGGTGAAGGCCTGCTGCTCATGGAATTCCAATAGGCGTACAAAGTCGACCTTGGTCAGCAGGTCGCCGTTCATGACAATGAAGGGGCGCGTGGGCCGTTCGGGCAACAGGCTTAGGGCGCCGGCGGTACCCAGGCGTTCGTTTTCTTCGATATATTGAATATTCACGCCGAAACGCGAACCGTCACCGAAGTGCTTGCGAATCATCTCGCCTTTGTAATTGATACACAGGTGGATCTGTTCGAAGCCTTGTTCGGCGAAGTTCTCAATAATGGTCTGCAATACCGGTTTGGAGCCGACCTGGATCAGCGGCTTGGGGATTTGTTGGGTCAGCGGGCGCAGCCGCGCGCCCAGGCCGCCGGCCATGATCACCACCGGGGTGTCGCGGCGCGGTTCACTGGGAGTTTGGAAACGGACCAGGTCCACCACACAACCGGCGCTGTCGAGCAGGGGCAGGTGGCGCAAGGAGTGGCGCTGCATGGTGCGTTGCCAGATGGCACGACTTTCTTCGGCCAGGCCGGTGACGGGATTGGCGTTCATGACCTCATGGATGGAGGTGTCCAGACCCTTGCCGCGCAGCAGGGCGCGGCGGATGTCGCCGTCGGTGACGGTGCCGGCGAGATGGCCGTCGGCCTCCACCACCAGGGCGATCTGCAGGCTGCCGGCGTCCAGCACCGCCATGGCATCCTTTACGCTGACTTGGGGGTCGAGGGCGACATCGCGCCAGGTCTTTGTCATCTAGGCTCTGCCTCGCTTCACTTGGGCCGGGACGCCCGCGACGAGCGTCAAAGGGTCGACGTTTGAAATCACGACAGAGCCTGCTGCAACTACTGTGCCATGGCCGATTGTTATGCCCTGGATGATGATCGCGCCGGCGCCGATGTGGGCCCCTTCTTCGATCGAGCAACCACCGCAGACCAGTGCGCCCGAGCTGATGTGGACGTGGTCGCCGATACGGCAGTCGTGTTCGACGATGGCGCCGGAATTGATGATGACGTTGTCGCCCAGGCGGACGCCGGGATTGACCACCGCTCCGGCCAGGATCTGGCAGCCCTGGCCGGTTTCCACGTCTGTGCGGCTAAGGATGGCGCGGGGATGGGTCACCGCGGCAAAGCGGTAATCTTTTTCAATGAAGCCGGCAAACAAGGCCTGCCGTGCCCGGGTGTCACCCACCGAGCCTAGACCGTTGACCAACAACACGGTGTCGGGGCGGTGCTCGAACACGGTCTCGTCCCCGCCGAGATGGGGAATGTCCTGCAGCAGTGAGGCGTGGGGCTGGGGATCGGTGAAGCCGATGATGCTGCGCTGCATGCGCAATAGGGCCTCGGCCAGCACCTTGGCATGGCCACCGCCACCCAGAATAATGACCGGCCGGTTCATGAAATCACCTCGTCTGCACCGTAATCCTTATCCGCCGACTGTCCCAGCAGGTCCCAATAGTCCATGGGTGAACGGCCGTTGCCCGGGCGTTTGACGGTGAGGTTATCTTTGTTGAAAGACTCGCCGGCGCGAATGGGCGCGGCGGCCACCAGGCTCTTGCGCACCACGGCCGCATTTTTCAATTCCACCGCGCCCGGGGTCTTGACGGGGTCGCCCAGTGCCCGGCTCACATCGCGCACGGCGCTGACCAGCGCGGCCAATTCGTCGGGTTCCAGCGAGGCGACGTGATCGGGGCCGGGCAGGCTGCGGTCGAGGGTGAAATGTTTTTCCAATACCGTGGCGCCACGGGCGGCGGCGGCCACCGAGATCTGGATGCCCAGGGTGTGGTCGGAATAGCCCACCGCCAGACCGGTGGCCTCACGCAGGGTATCCATGACGCGTAGATTCACCTGTTCCAGCGGACACGGATATTCCGTGGTGCAATGCAGCAGGGTGACTTGATCTCGTAGTAGCTTAGCGACGTCCGGATCCTGCAGGACAGTCGTGTAGTCGGCGCGCGTGCGCGGCTCGTCGTGGCGGCTGTAGCCGAAGGCCAGCACCTCCAGGGCCGCCTGAACCTCGTCAAGGGTGGCCATGCCGGTGGAAAGAATCAGTTCCCGCCCGGCGCGCGCGATTTGCAGCAGCAGCGGTGCGTTGGTGAGCTCACCGGAACCGAGTTTGAGGCGCGGCAGGGTCAGGTCCTCCATTAAAAATCGCGCGCTTTCCGTGTCGAAGGGCGAGGAAAGAAAGTCGATACCCCGTTCCTGGCAGCGGCGCAGCAATTGATGGTGGACATCAAAGTCCAGTGTCAGGCGCTGCAGCATGGCCAGTTGTGAACCGCTGTCGCCTTCGTTACGGAGTTGGTAATCGGCCTGGGCGGCGTGGCGGCTGGCCAGCGCCTCGGGGCGAAAGGTCTGAAACTTGACTGCATCGGCGCCCGCCGCGGCGGCGGCGTCCACCATGGCCAGGGCACGTTGCACGTCGCCGTTATGGTTCACCCCGGCCTCGGCGATGATGTAGATGCTAACCATGACGCTCTCGCAATAGCATGAAGGCCTCGGCGGCGGGGTAGCCGCACTGGGCGCCACGCAAGCGGGCCTGGGCGGTAAGTGCGTCGGCACTGCGCGGAAAGGGAAATTCGCCGCACTCGCCGGCATACATCGCCATGATTTCCAGCTTGCGTGCCAGCTGGGCGTCGATGTCGAAAAACACATTGGGTTGGAAGAGATCGCCCGCGCGCGGCAGGGCGGCGTCGGTTTCGGACAGGGTCTCGTAACTCATCACCCGCTGGATGAAGGGATAGCGAAACCATTTGCTGCAGGCGGCGCAGGCCTCGAACACCCGGCGGTGATCGCTGTGCGCATCGCCGTGATGGGGCAACAGCAACCACTCGGGCCGGAATTCCGTAAAGGTCTTGCCGATGGCGCTGACCAGTTCGCCCATAGGCAGGATATCCAATTGAGCCGTCGGTAGATTGAGTTCAATGACGGAGGCAAAGCCATAGGCCTTGGTCACCCGGGCGATGGTGTCGGTACGTTCCTGGCGTTGGCTGTAGCTGTAGTCGTCGCCCATGCCGGTAACGATGAGCCAGCCCAGTTCAGCGCCTTGCTCGGCCAGACGTAACAGGGTGCCGCCGCAGCCCAGGGTTTCGTCATCCGGATGCGGCGCGACGACCAGAACCTTGTGTGTCATAAATAGCTCCCCTCCCTGGGCAATGGATCGAATTCGTGTTCAATCACTTCAACGGCAGCTGCGCCGCATTTCACCAGCAGGCGGCCGTCATTCACCTGCAGCACCTTGCCCGGCTCCAGGTTGACCGCTGCCGTTGCCACGGGGCGCACGCGCCACAGTTTCACCTCGCGCCCCGCATAGTCGCAGTGGGCGCCGGGGTAGGGCCGGGCCAGCGCCCGGACCAGGTTGTGGATGCCCTGCGCCGACATGCGCCAGTCGATGCGGCCGTCGGCGGCGCAGCGCTTGCGCCAATAGTTGGCCTGTGAAGGGTCCTGGGGTATGCGCTCGGCGTTGCCGTTCGCCAGCGCCGTGGTCAGTTGGCGCAGTTGCGGCAGGGCGGTGTCGATCAGCTTGTGATACAGACTGCCGGCGTCGTCCTCCGCGGCAATGGCGACCGCTTGCTGGCTGAGGATGTCCCCAGAATCGGCACTTTCGTCCATCAAAAAGAATGTCGAGGCGGTCTGCTCCAGCCCCAGCGCCAGGGCCCAGATGATGGGGTGACGGCCGCGGTTGTATGGCAGCGCCGCCGGGTGGTAGCCGACCACACCTTTGGGCGCGACGGCCAGGACATCGGCGGACAGCAGCTTGGACCATCCTAGACAGTAGACGACCTCCGGTTTGCGTTCGCGCAGCCAGGCGGCCATTTGGTCTTGGTCCCTGCCGTCGCTTAGGAACACGGGACAGCCGGCACGCTCAGCCAGTGGGCTGAGATCGCGAAAGTCCGCGTTCAAATTCGATTGGCTGCGGGTAACCACACCGACCACTTGGGCCTGTGGGTGGTCGAGTAGCATGGTCAGCGCCGCAGCGCTGAACTCGACACAACCGATGAAGGCGATTCTCATGCTCTGATCTCGACCGGCACGTCGTAAAACCGTTTTTGCAGGATGCCGTCCAATGGTGTGTCGCGCAGTACCCTGACGATTTTTTCGGCGGCGCCCGGCTCGCCGTAGGGCGTCTGCTTTTTGGCCGCCAGCGCCTGATGCTCAGGCGTCAGTGCCTGGTTGATGGCGGCGCGGATGGCGTCTGATTGAGACGGGCAGTCGATAATGGCCGGTGCCCGCAGTCGGCTGCGCTGCCGTTCACCGATATTGACCACCGGCTTGCCCACCGCCGGCACCTCGATAATGCCGCTGGAGGAGTTGCCGATCACCACGTCCACTTGTTGCAGCAGGCTCAGATAGCGCTGCTGCCCCAGGGATTCGCGGTAGCAGTAGCGCGCCGGATTTGCTTCGGCATGTCGTTTCAGCAATTCGGATATTTTGCGCCCGGCCGGATCGGCGTTGGAACCGGTGACAATGACGCGCGCCTCGGGAAAGGCGGCCAGTGCCTCCAGCAGCGGTTGCACCTGTTGTGCGGGAGAGGCGTCGTCCAGGGTCTCCGGGTGCAGGGTGACGAGGAAATTCTGTTGGCCCAGTTGACAGTCGATGGCCTGTTCCAGCGCCTCGCGCCCGAGCAGTTGGGTGCGCGACAGTTGATCGAAACCGGCGGCGCCCACCACGTGCACGGTGTGCGGTCGTTCACCCATCTGGATGACGCGGCAGGCATAAGCCTCGGCGGCGACGCAGTGGATGTGGGACATCTTGGTGAGCGCATGGCGCACTGCCTCGTCAATTAATCCCTCGGTGCTTTCGCCGCCGTGGATATGGGCGATGGGGATGCGCTGCAGCATGGCGGCCTGGGCCGCGGCGAGGATCTCATAACGATCGCCCAGCACCATCAGCAGATCGGGTTGTAATTGGTGCAGGGCCTCGGCAAAGCCGCTAACGGCGCGACCCATGGCCCGGCCGATGGCCAGTTCGCTGTCGTCTGTCAGAGCCATGTCGACCTTGGCGGCGATGGCAAATCCGTCCGCTTCGATTTGTTGGTAAGTCAGCCCGTAGGCGGGTGACAAATGGGTGCCGGTGACGACCAGTTGCAGTGCCAACGCCGGATCCTCAGCGATGCCGCGCAAGGTCCAGTAGAGCAGACCATATTCGGCTCGGCTGCCGGTGACCACACAGATGCGGCGTGGGGCGTTCATGATACGGCCCCTTGCGCCAACGCGGCGGAACTGGGCAGACAGACGCCGCGTGCGAACAACTGGTCCGCGACGACTAGATTTGCACGGGGCATGCCCTGATACATGGGCAGCCGGTGCAGCGGTGTCCAGAAGGGGCGCATCAAGATCCCCTCGGCATGGGCCGCCGTCAAAAGGGGTTCGCGGTCGGTTTCATCCGGCAGCAACAGCAGATTGAGCCAGTGGTTGCTGCGGCAGCCTTCGGGTTCCGCGTGTAGGGCTACGTTATTCAATGCGGCGAAGGCTTGAGCATATTGTCGTGCCAGCCCACGTTTTTGTTCCAGGCGCTGCGGCAGTTGTTCCAGCTGGGCGCAGCCCAGGGCGGCATTGAGATTGGGCAGGCGATAGTTATAGCCCACCATGTCGTGATCGAAGGCCCAAGGATGAGGTTGCTTGGCAGTGGTGGTGAGGTGTTTGGCACGTCGCGCCAAGTCGGCATCGCGCGTGAGTAGCGCACCGCCACCGCCGGTGGTGATGATCTTGTTGCCGTTGAAGCTGAGCGCGGTCAGATCGCCCCAGTGACCGGCATGTCGGTCATCTCGGAAACTGCCCAGGGCCTCGGCGGCATCCTCAATGAGTTTGAGGCCGTAGTCATCGGCGATGCGGCGCAGGGCGGGCATGTCGGCCACGTGGCCCATGACATGGACCACCACCAGGGCGCGAATGGGGCGGCCGCTGCGGCGGTTGTAACAGACGCCGTCGCGCTGTTCGGTATGGTATTTGAGATGCTGCCGGAGGGCCTCGGGGTCGACCCCCAGGGTGTCATAGGCGCTGTCGACGAAATGGGGGATAGCGCCCATGGCGGCCACCGGGTTGGCCGTGCCGACGAAGGTCAACGCCGGCAGCAGTACTTCATCATCGCGTTGCACGCCGGCCAGCAACAGGCAGGTGTGCAGGGCGGCGGTGCCGTTGACGGTGGCAACCGCGTGCGGGATGCCGGTGTAGTCGGCCAGCCCCTGTTCGAAACGATCCACATACTGGCCCACGGAGGAGACCCAGCCGCTCTCCAGGCAGTCGAGGGTCAGGGCCTTGTCGCGTTCGCCGAACAAGGGCTCGTGCAGACCGACCGGGCGTGGTGGCGGTAACAAATCGCGCAGTATGGCAAGGATGTCTGCAGTCAATGTTATGGGCATCAGATATTGTAGATACCGTGCTTATAACGCGCCAGATTGGCCGGGTCGGTGAACCAGCGTGCGGTCTCCGCCAAGGCCTGTTTGAAGCCTTCACGCTGACCGAACTGGGGTGCCCAGTCGAGCAGCTCCAGCGCCTTGCGGTTATCGGCCCAGAGACGTTCCACCTCGCTCTTGTCAGGGCGCAGGCGCTGTTCATCGGTGACGATTTCGATGTCGGCGTGCATGGCCTCGGCGATGAGCTGTACCGTGTCGCCGATGCTGATTTCATAATTGCTGCCCAGGTTGATCTCCTCGCCCACGACCCGGTCCGATTCGGCCATGGCGATGAAGCCCGCGACGCTGTCTTGGATGTAGTTGAAATCGCGTGTAGGATACAGTGCGCCCAGCTTGATCCGGCGCTCGCCATTGGCGATCTGGGTGATGACAGTGGGGATCACGGCGCGCGCCGACTGCCGTGGGCCGAAGGTGTTGAACGGGCGGGCGATGGCGACCGGTGTTGCAAACGAGCGGTAAAACGACAATGCGATCTGGTCGGCGCCGATCTTGGTGGCCGAGTAGGGCGACTGACCCTGCAATGGATGTTTCTCGTCGATGGGCACGTACTGCGCCGTGCCGTAGACCTCGCTGGTGGAGGTGTGGATTACCTTTTCCACATCCAGGTCGCGGGCCGCCTGGACTATGTTCAAGGTGCCCTTGATGTTGGTGTCCACGTAGGCGTCCGGTGAATGATAGGAGTAGGGGATGCCGATCAGTGCCGCCAGGTGCAGGACCACGTCGCAACCTTTCATGGCGGTGCGCACGCCGTGTGGGTCGCGGATGTCGCCGGCGAAGACATCCACTTCGCGTTTCACGTCCGCGGGCGATTCGTCCAGCCAGCCCCAGTGACCGAAGGAGTTGTAAAACACAAAGGCGCGTACATCATGACCGCGCCGGATCAGGGCCTCGGTGAGGTGGGAGCCGATGAAGCCGTCGGCGCCGGTGACGAGAATCCGCTTTCCCTGTAGATTCATTTGCCATTCACCTGTGATTGGTCCAATGATTTCAGCATGGCCATGGCGGCATGGTTGCTGGGATCCTTGGCGAGAATGTAGTTCATGGCCCACACCACACCGTCGGTTGCGCCGTGCTGATGGTAGATCTGTCCCAGTTTCATGACGCTATTCAGATCATCGGGATTTTCCAAGAGATAATCAGTGTAAATCTCGACAGCCTGTTGCACATCGCCTGTACCCTGCAGCATGTCGGCATACATGGGTGTATAAATGGGGCTGATAACCGATAATTCTTTTAGCACCGCGAGCGCGGATTCCATGTTTTGAGCCCTGGTATGCAGTTCGAAGAGCCGCATTAAACCGTCGACGCGGGTGTTGCCTTCAGCGATAGTTTCATATGTCTCGATGGCGGTTTTTGCGTCATCCGCGAGCTCAGCCAGATAGCCTTGCACTAGCGGGATATAATGCTTGGCCTGTGCTTGATCACGATGTTCTTTTAAACCTGCCATCAGGCTGTTTAAGCCTTCTATATCGTGGCATAGAAAATACTCCCGCGCCCTGCTGTTCAGGCCGTCCAGGGTAATGCCCTCGTCTTCAATACGTTTAATATTATCCTTGCTTAGTTTTTCGATGCTGTCTTCAAAAGTCGCCTCAAAGGCTTTCAGCATTTGTCGCTGCGCCTCGGGCAATTGCGCGATATGGTCTGCGTGACCCTGGGCCCACTGGATGGCGCGTCCGGCTTGTTCGTCACGGCACCACTGTTCAAGTAAACGCTCGATGTCGGGTTGGGGTTTGTCTTCCTCTATGCGACTGAGAATACGGCTGCGTGCTTGTTGCAAAATATCGATGAGTTCATTGGTGGTGTCGACAAAGGCCTGAAAGTAGAGCCGGCTGTTTTCCTGCAGGTCTGCTTCGTGTTCTTCCTTATGGCGCAAGATGGGAATCAGGCGGCGTATACCGAATTTTTTGACGAATTTGACTGTGCTGGCGTATTTGCTGTCGAACTGCCTTTCGATGCTGTCCAGTTTGGCGTTGTTATGGAAACCGGCGCCGGGGCCGGTCTTATCGAATAGCTTGCGATTGTAGTCCAGTGCCTTGCGCGACAGGCCTTTGATGGCCCTGAGTTCGTCCAACACGCGATCCACTTCACTGAGCGTTTCTTGATAAAGTTTGCCGCGCGCGGTCTTGTCGCTAGGCGATAGTTTGGCGGCGAGTATCTGCCGGGCTGGGGTTGCCAACGGCTCGACGTGGATGCTGTCCATGGAGACGTATTCCACATTGGGCAGGCGCATCGAATTCGGTGAGGGATTGATCACCCGACAATTCCGGTTAAACGCATCCGCCGCCTGTCGATCAATGGTCCTTGCCGAATTCAGATAGGGATTGGTGGTATCCGCCATCTTGCCGCCATTGGTTTCCACTCGGGTATCGGCATACATAGGCCTTGGACCTGCGGAATGCTCCTCGGAACCGCTGGCATGGGTATATCCCGCCTGATTGAAGCAAAAGTCCGCGCCCCCTAAAACAAGCTGACTCACGCCCATCTCCAGGGCTAGGGCGAATGCGGTATTGGTGACGGTGGCACCGATGGATGGCGCTAGGTTTTCTACCTCCTGCGGTGTCGTCCAGGGGTAACGCGGGCCCATGAAAGCCTTTTGTCCGCCCCAGCTCGAGAGTAGGTTGGAGCTTAGATGGTATTCGTTGACCAGCACAGTGCCGTCTTGGAATTCAAGCATCTCGCGGCTGACTTTCAGCATAATGGGATACGGGTCGACGGATACGCAGATGTCAGGTTGGATTTGCGCCTGCAGCAGGGAGTGACTGACCCGGGACACGGCGATGACCAGCAGGTTGTTGCGGTGTCGCCGAATCCACGGCAGTAGTTCGTCCAGCGATGGGCCGCCTGCCAGTACCACGGCGGTCTTGCCACGGAAGCTGTCTCGCAGACAGATCGCCGGAACCTGATTTTCGGTCAGGTTTTCTATTTGACGCAGGGTAAAGGGGCGACTGTTAATGCCGACCCGCTGCTGGCGGATGAAATCATCGAACTCGTGTTTGAGTTTGCGCCAGAAAGGCGGGTAATCGCTGCAATGGCCGTGCACGACCCCCAGCGAGCGTTCCAACACCAACCGATCCTGGAGGGCATAGTCGAAGATATCCATCTTGGCGCCACGCTGCAGCCATTCATCAGGAGTCGTAATGACTAATTCACCATTAGGATCATTCAGTTCCACTAGCAGGTCGAGTACTTGAGGCAACTCGACGAATAGATAGCGACTGCCTGTTGGTACGCCATGTGCCTTAATGTATTGGTAGAGCAGGCCACTGTCGGTACCGGCAATGACGTAAAAGGTGTTGTCCTGAAACAGGGAATCGCCAAAGCGGGACCGAAACACAGTGCTGGCATCGCTGTTCTGAAATGCATTGCGATTGATGGAAAACAAGTAGTGTTCCCCGAAAGCGTTACTGACAACGCCGCCGAAATCGCTGTGTGGACCTTGGTTGATAGCGCTCAAGTGTCTGTCCCCGTTATGAATGTCATGACTGTGTATAGCTATTGAGCAAATAACATGCCAGCCAGCGGCGGGTTATCCCACGGGCGATTTCAAATGACACTGCTGGTTTCGCAATACCGCCGTGCCTGCTGGATGCACGCTAGGGGCAGGGCATTCTGATGTTGTTGTAACTTATTAAAATATAAATAAAATAGTGATATTGAGGTGCTCCTGATGCGCGCTGTCGCCGTTTGTATGGGCGCTCAATAGGCGATGATCTACGGTGGCAGCGTTGATCTATTCGTCTTTTGCGGATAAGTCCAAGCGCCAGTCAGGCCAAGACAATTTTTTGACGCGTGCCCACGCGTCGCTGACCAGTGACCGGAGATAAATAATCCTACTGTTCTCCTAAAGCCTTGTCTTCGTCAGGCCGATATGGAAGTTGGTAGCGGTGAATATTTCAACCAAGAGATATATCCGCTGAAGACAAATTCCCTCGGCCTAGGCTTGCATAGTACCGCGCCACCAGAGGGTAAAAATTAGGAGTTACAGCAATGGCTGCTAGTGTAATTAACACTAATGTAATGTCCATGAATGCTCAGCGTAACCTGAATAAAAATGCGTTGAGCCTAGCAACCTCGGTTGAACGTCTATCCTCCGGTCTGCGTGTTAACAGCGCGAAAGATGATGCCGCCGGTCTGGCGGTGGGGATGACCCTCGAGTCCACAGTGCGGTCCTTGACCGTGCAAATCCGTAACCAGGCAGATGTGATCTCCAGCGCGCAAACCCTGGACGGTGGTTTGAGTGTGGCGACCGATATTCTGCAACGTATGAACGAGTTGGCGGTTCAGGCACAAGGTACCAACGGTGCCGCCGAGGCTTCTAAAATTCAAGTCGAATACGCTGCCCTCAGTACCGAGCTTGGCAATATCACCGGTGTTACCGCCCCTGGTGGTGCAGTAACTGCGGTTTCTGCCGCCGTTGCGGCCGCCAGTGCTATCACAACCACCCTGGGTACTGTTGCGGGTGCGCGCGCCTCCCTGGGTGCCGCCATGTCGGTGGCCGAGTTCACCATTCAGCGCTTCGAAGCGGCACGCGAAAACAACGCCGCCGCCCGTAGCCGTATTATGGATGCGGATTTCGCCATGGAAACGGCCAATCTGACCCGCGGCCAGATCCTGCAGCAGGCAGGTACGGCCATGGTGGCCCAGGCCAACCAGATCCCGAACAACGTGTTGTCGTTGCTGGGATAAGCGTCGGAGGAAAACGGCCTGGCGTAAAGTCCGCTTTGCGGCCGGCCGATAGTAATACATAGGAGCGGTGAATATTTCGATCTTAGAGATATATCCGCTGAAGATAAAACACCCCACAGGCTACGCCGCAAGGCGAGCGGGGTAGAAGTTAGGAGTTACAGCAATGGCTGCTAGTGTAATTAATACCAATGTAATGTCCATGAATGCCCAGCGTAATCTGAATAAGAACGCGCTGAGTTTGGCGACTTCAGTTGAACGCCTGTCATCCGGTCTGCGCGTTAACAGCGCCAAGGATGACGCCGCCGGTCTGGCGGTGGGCATGACCCTGGAGTCCACGGTACGGTCGCTGACCGTCCAAATCCGTAACCAGGCAGACGTGATCTCCAGTGCGCAAACCATCGACGGTGGTTTGAGTGTGGCGACTGATATTCTGCAACGTATGAACGAACTGGCTGTGCAGGCGCAAGGTACCAACGGCAGCTCTGAGGCCTCAAAGATTCAGGTTGAGTACAGCGCCCTGAATGCCGAGCTAGCGAATATCACAGGTGCCTCTCAGCCCGGTGGTAACGTAAGCACCAATGCCGCTGGGGCAGCCAGTAACGTTGCCACTGTGTTGGGTAATGTTGCGGGTGCGCGCGCCTCCCTGGGTGCCGCCATGTCGGTGGCCGAGTTCACCATTCAGCGCTTCGAAGCGGCACGCGAAAACAACGCCGCCGCCCGTAGCCGTATTATGGATGCGGATTTCGCCATGGAAACGGCCAATCTGACCCGCGGCCAGATCCTGCAGCAGGCAGGTACGGCCATGGTGGCCCAGGCCAACCAGATCCCGAACAACGTGTTGTCGTTGCTGGGATAAGCGTCGGAGGAAAACGGCCTGGCGTAAAGTCCGCTTTGCGGCCGGCCGATAGTAATACATAGGAGCGGTGAATATTTCGATCTTAGAGATATATCCGCTGAAGGTAAATTACCCCACGTAGTTCGCCGCAAGGCGAGCGGGGTAGAAGTTAGGAGTTATAGCAATGGCTGCTAGTGTAATTAATACTAATGTAATGTCCATGAATGCCCAGCGTAATCTGAATAAGAACGCGCTGAGTTTGGCAACTTCCATTGAACGCCTGTCATCCGGTCTGCGCGTTAACAGCGCCAAGGATGACGCCGCCGGTCTGGCGGTGGGGATGACCCTGGAATCGACTGTACGGTCCTTGACTGTGCAAATCCGTAATCAGGCAGATGTGATCTCCAGTGCGCAAACCCTGGACGGTGGTTTGAGTGTGGCGACCGATATTCTGCAACGTATGAACGAGTTGGCGGTTCAGGCACAAGGTACCAACGGTGCTGCCGAGGCTTCAAAGATTCAGGTGGAATACGCCGCTCTGAATACCGAGCTTGGCAATATCACCGGCGTTACTGCTCCCGGCGGCGACGTAACAGCCAGTGCCGCTGCGATTGAAACTCAGCTCGCAACCACGCTGGGCAGTGTGGCCGGTGCACGCGCCTCACTAGGTGCCGCCATGTCGGTAGCCGAGTTCACCATTCAGCGCTTCGAAGCGGCCCGCGAAAACAACGCCGCCGCCCGTAGTCGCATCATGGATGCGGACTTCGCCATGGAAACGGCCAATCTGACCCGCGGCCAGATCCTTCAGCAGGCAGGTACGGCCATGGTGGCCCAGGCCAACCAGATCCCGAACAACGTGTTGTCTCTCTTGGGATAACAATGGTTGGCGGTATTCTGAAGGAGTTTGACCCGGCCGTGCCTCGAGCATGGCCGGGCTTCTAAACGAAGGAGATGCAAATGGATGTCTCAAACTTAGCGGCAGTGACTCAGCAGGTCAGCCCTGTTGTTAAGACTGGCGGAGACACCGGCACTCAAAAACCTGCCTCTCGCGGCAATTCCTTGCCGGTGGTGGAGCGCAGTCATCTTGCTGTGGAAAAGCCGAAGCATGAACAAGACGAGTCTGTTTCACAACCGAGCGCTGAGGAATTGAGCGAGTTGGTGGCAAAGATCAATGAATCTTCAGTGGTTCGTTCTAAGGATCTAAGGTTTTCAGTGGCCGAGGGAACCGATCTTACTGTAGTTCGGGTAGAAGATTCAGAAACCGGTGAGTTAATTCGTCAAATTCCCTCGGAACAAATGGTTGAACTCGCCCGGGCCTTGGAAGATCAGCGCCAAGGTACGATGCTCAAAGAAAAGGTGTAGCGGTCTTTTGGCACATATCATGCTTTGTGTTTGGGTATGTGCGGGGCAATTAAACCCTCAGCCGTGCAGTAGAGGTTAGAAAAATGGCGACATTTGGTTTCGGTACCATCACATCCCAGGGCGTAGGCTCAAATATCAATATCGCTGGCATCGTCAGAGAATTGATGGCCATCGAGCGCGCGCCCCTGGATCGGCTTATTGAGAAAAAAGAAAGCTATGATGCCAAGATCTCCGCGCTTGGCACGATCAAGAGTTCGCTTTCCTCGCTGCAAACATCGTTATCGGGATTGGCATCCGGCAGCAGTTTCCTGGCGAGCAGTGCTGATTCGTCCGACACCACCAAGGTTAAGGCAACCGGCACCTCGGGCGCCGTCGCCGGTAACTATGCCATCGAGATCAGCCAACTCGCCCAGTCACAAAAGCTCGTCGCCACCGGTCAAGCCGACACAGCAACCGCAATCGGTACCGGCACCCTGACTATCGACTTAGGGACAATCTCCGGCGGTACTTTCGATAACGGCACGGGCAAGTATACAGGCGCCAGCTTCGCCTCCAACGGTAACGGTCCCTACGACATCACTATCGATCCCAGCAACAACACGTTGGCGGGAATCCGCGACGCTATCAATGATGCCGATATTGGTGTGACCGCCACCATTGTCAATGACGGTGATGCGACGAACCCCTACCGGCTGGTGCTGAGTTCGGAAAACAGCGGTGCCGATCAAAGTATCAGCATGTCGGTCGCCGGGGATGCGGCGTTGTCCGATCTGCTGAGTCATGATCCCGCCGGCACGCAGAATCTGTCAGAAACGGTCACCGCCCAGGATGCCAACTTCACGGTGGACGGCATCGACATCACCAAGTCAAGCAACTCGGTCACCGATGTGATCGACGGCGTTACGTTGGATCTGACCGGCACTACCGGCGGTTCTCCGGTCACAGTCTCCGTTGCGAACGATACCGACGTCGCCAAGAGCGCCGTCGAGAGCTTTGTTGAAGCCTACAACACCCTGCAGGCCGAGATTAAAGATCAAATAGATTCGGGTTATTTGGATGGAGAAGCCGGCGCGCTTGCCAGTGATGCCGCGACTCGTCAAATACTCACCTTCATTCGTAATGAGCTGAACCAGGCGCCGACCGGGGTTACCGGGAATTATCAGAATCTATCAAGCATCGGCGTGTCATTCGAGAGAGATGGAACACTCTCGTTGGATCAGTCAAAGCTGGCTGCCGCCATCGAGGACGATAGCAGCAATGTTGCCGAACTGTTTTCGTCCGCCGACGGCTATGCGACGCGGCTCGATGACGTTATCGATGAGTTGGTGCAGTTCAACGGTACCATCGACACGCGTACCAATGCATTCAGAGACAGGATCAGCGCACTCGAAGATAGAGAGATCAGGTGGGAGGGTCAGCTGGAGAGAACCGAAGGCCGCTTGCGCGCCCAATTCACTAATCTTGATGTTTTGATGAGTAATATGAATACGACCAGCAGCTTTTTGACACAACAGCTTGCTACGCTTAATTCCCAATTAAACAACGGATAACCGAGCGGTTGATATCCGAAATATCCATCTTCGGTATCGCCACATCACCATACACTTATTGCTGAGGGAGCGCAGGATGAACAGTATTACCAGAGCGGCTAATGCCTACAAAACAGCACAGGTTGATGCAGCGGTCTTGGGCGCCAGTTCCCATGAGCTGATTGCGATATTGCTTGCCAAGGCAATCGAATCGACCCAACAGGCGAAACGGCACATGGCGGATGGTGATGTCAACGCGAAAGGCCAGCGGATCAAACTGGCTATTGCGATTATTTCCGACGGTTTGCGCAGCAGTCTGAATATTTCAGAGGGTGGTGAGATTGCGGCGAATCTGGATGTGTTGTACGAATACATGTCAAACCAACTCCTCAAGGCGCATGCGGAAAACAACCCAGCCATCCTGGATGAGGTGAGCGCATTGCTGGGCGATATCAAGGAAGCTTGGGACGGCATCAAGCCCAAGCAGCCAGCGCAGCCTGAGATGCATACTTAACCCACATTTTTCACCCGGCGGCCAAGGGCAGTGGTGTAGACGGCTGAGACGGGTGAAAAACTATCAAGCAGTCGATCGACCAGACAATGACATACTGTTCTCGCCCTCGGCCTATCACGGTTTAGACGGGTTTGCCCGTACGCGGGCGCTTCAGCGCGGCGCCTACAAACGCGAATGCTACGCCGGCTCCCGCGGACCCGGTGAGAAATACGGGCTAGCCGCGCCAGGCCTTGGGCATTGTCGCGATATCTATATCCCCGCTCCTAATCATGAAACGTCCACTCCCTGCAGCAGGTGCATTCAGCCTGACCCGCTAGGGACCCACAATACGTCTCCCGGTGTGACGCGACCAGGCCTGGAATCTGCGGTCCTTTTTTAGCTCCGGGCAGAATAGCATCCAGCTAAAGTTTGGATTTGGCGAGGCGATATGTTGTACTGGAGCCGCTGGGTTTTGGGGAAGTATCGCCGGTGCAACCAGCCGGATGGCGTAGGGGTTGATCTGTCTTTAGGTCGTGGCGATTTGTTTTCACACGCTGGAAAACCGAACCGGTGGCTGCTCAGTCTAAATATAGTGATCTGTAAACGCGATTTTAGGAAAGTCAGCTATGAATGTTTCAGTACAGCGAGGCTCGGGGATAGAACAGTATAAAAAGGCCGGAACGCAAACGAGTCTTGAGACCGCCTCGCCGCATCGTTTGATACAGATGCTGCTCGAAGGCGCATTGGAAAAGCTGAGGTCGGCCAAACTCTATATGCAAAGCGGTGATCGGGCCTTGAAGGGAAGTCACATCTCCTGGGCGATTTCCATTCTGGACGGTTTACGGATGAGTATAGACAAAGAGGCCGGCGGGGAAATTGGGCGTAATCTCGATGATCTGTACGAATATATGGCGCGCCGCCTGATCGAAGCCAATGCGCAAAATGATTTGGACGCGCTTGACGAGGTCTCGGCCTTGTTGATCGAGATCAAATCGGCGTGGGATGCCGTGCCCGATGCCATGCAGGCCCAGCAAGAGACATTTAGCTAAGTTGTATTGCCCATGGATAGTCACGTGAACCACAAACCGGTATTGGCCAAGGTGGAGGCGCTGACCCCTCTAGCGGTACTGCTGGATGAAACGGAACGCATGCTGGCGCTGGCTCAGAAAGGCGAGTGGGAAGCGCTCGTCGCATTAGAGGCTGAACGAGGCCCGCGCTTGGAGGCCTATTTCGATACCCTCGCTGCGGCGCTGCGCGAGCAGTACCGGGATCAGCTGCGCCGGGCCATAGAATATATTTTAAACGCGGATAAACAAATCATCGCCCTGGGCGAGGCCACCAAAGCGGAAGCCGTCGATTCTCTGCGCCAGAGCCAGTCCGCCCGCAAGGCGAGCGCTGCTTATCAGAGGAACGACGGCCTGTAACCGCAACTTGATCAGCACGAGGCGGACGGACAGACGCCTCATTACACTACGTCAGGGATACAACGTGACCGAAGCGAGCGAACTGAGCGGGTTATTCTGTGAACTGAGCATCCCCTTCGAGTGGACTGCCGCTGATAAGGCCGACACCGCCACCGCCGTGACACCGGCGGAGGAGTTGGCCAACCAAAACTGCCTGAAAATCGTTCTCGGTCTCGACGATGTCAGCCATGATGCCAATGACGACGTCCTTGAAGTGAGTTACGAACTGCAACGCTTGGATTTCAAGGTTAATGTCATTCTCGAGCTGGTGGGCCAGCTTGTCAGCCAGAACCTGAGTCTACCGGCGCGTCACGCCGTGAAACTCGGACCCTCAAGCATCCGGTGGCGCACACAGGCATCGCCGGCCGAAGTGGGGCAGCGACTGCGGCTCAAGCTCTTCCCCGACCAGCGCTTTCCGTTTCCGCTTTGTTTAAGGGGGCGTGTGGCGACCCTCGAGCAGGTCGAGCAGGACTGGGAGATTCGGCTTGAACTGGACCAGATGCATGAGTACACCCAGGATCTATTGGAAAAATACATCTTCCGTTGTCATCGCCGCCATATCGCGCGGATGAAGACCCAAATCAATAAATAATTGATTGAATCTGTTATTGTTTTGGTGTTGGTTTTTTGACATTATTGAATCCTGATGCAGTGATGGGTAAGCGGCGCGTTTGATGCTCAACCCGGAAGTGGTTTGGAGTTACACTGGAGAGTGCTATGCGTGAATCAGCGATTTTGCTGATAGACGACAATGAAAGCCGGCGTGAAGAGCTGTTGGCGATACTGGAGTTTATCGATCTGCGCCACTTCTATGCTTGCGATTGCGCCACCTGGCGGCAGCAGTTGGACCAGATCGATGCGCCAATCCAGACGATCATTTTGGGGGATTGTGGCAGCGCGGAGACACTCGACGAAATCGTCGCCCTGACCACTCAGGCCAATCCCGATGTCGCGTTTATCCTGTTTCAGGAGGAGTGCGGCGCCGGCGCTTATTCGGAAGCTCTGCAAAAAGAGGCCCTCGCGCTTTTGGACCGACCGCTTAAATACAAACAGACGGCCTCAGTGCTGGAAAAGGCCAAGGTGTATCGCGGCACCACCAGCACCGTCCCCCGAGAGCGGCGCGGTTCTATCGAATTATTCCGCAGCCTGGTCGGCAATAGCCACTCCATCCGCCAGGTGCGCAAGCTGATCGAGCAGGTCGCCGTTGCCGACGCCAATGTGCTCATCCTGGGCGAGTCCGGCACCGGTAAAGAGGTCGTGGCGCGTAACCTGCATTACTATTCCGCCCGGCGCGACAAACCCTTTGTGCCCATCAACTGCGGCGCCATTCCCGCCGACCTGCTCGAGAGCGAGTTGTTTGGTCACGAGAAGGGCGCCTTTACCGGCGCCATCAGTGCGCGTCAGGGACGCTTCGAACTGGCCGAGGGCGGCACCCTGTTTCTGGATGAAATCGGCGATATGAGCCTGCATATGCAGGTTAAACTGCTGCGCGTGCTGCAGGAGCGTACCTTCGAGCGGGTCGGCAGCAACAAGAGTATTAGCACCAATGTGCGCATCGTCGCAGCCACCCATCGCGATCTGGAACGCGCCATCAAGGAGGGCAAGTTCCGTGAGGACCTGTTTTACCGCCTGAACGTCTTTCCCATCGAAATGCCGCCGCTGCGCGAGCGCCGGGAAGATATCCCCCTGCTGGTGAACGAATTGATCGCCCGCCTCGAGAACGAGGGCCGCGGTACCGTGCGTATCACCCAGCCCACCATGATGGCGCTGTGCCAGTACAGTTGGCCCGGTAACGTGCGCGAGCTGGCCAATCTGGTGGAACGGCTGGTGATCATGTATCCCACCGGGGTCGTGGATCAGAACGACTTGCCGGAAAAATTCCAAAGCGGCGAATTGAGCCAGGGCGAGGCCATCGTCAACGAGTTGATGGCGCAACAGCCCGAGTTGGACGAATTGCCGTCCGACTCCAGCGCGAATCTGCCGCGCTTGCCGCGCGAGGGCATCGACCTGAAAGAATATCTGGGTGACCTAGAGCGCCATTTCATCCAGCAAGCCCTGGACGATGCCGACGGCATCGTTGCCCATGCCGCCAAGCGCTTGCAACTGCGGCGTACCACCCTCGTCGAAAAAATGCGCAAATACGGGCTGCAGCGCAATGAAGAAGTGACGTAAATTTGACTTCGCCCGCCAATCCATCTTGTAAGCTTCTGATTTAAATAGACTCTATAAACCTGGCCCGATTTTTGCATTGGTTCTGTGTACGACAATAACTCACAACACAGACGAGCAGACAGGCAATTATGGCGTTACCAGGCATTGACCGGCTTGAGCATCTGAAAGACGCATTTCAGGCATTTAACCAGATGTCTGAGGCGCTGCTGTGTTCCTACCACGAACTCGAGCATCAGGTCGAACGCCTGAACCGGGAGCTGGCCCGGCGTGATGCCGATGCGGCACCCGGCTTGGCCAGTCGCTTGCGCAATATGCTCGACGCCCTGCCCGGCGCCGTGGTGGTCCTGAACGGCAGAGGCGTGGTGCAACTGGCCAATCTGGCCGCCCTCGACATGCTCGGTGAACCCCTGGAGGGCATTCAGTGGCGTGGTGTCATTCAGCGCGCCTTCGCGCCCCGTGCCGACGATGGCCACGACATCTCGCTTAAAGACGGCCGCCGGGTCAGCATCGTCACCAACTCCTTGGGGCGTGAGCCGGGCCAGATCCTGCTGATCACCGATGTTACCGATAAGCGCGCACTGCAGGACAAGTTGGGGCGCTTTCAACGACTCTCCGCCATGGGCCAGATGGCCGCCTCGCTGGCGCATCAGATCCGTACCCCCACCGCCTCGGCGTTGCTGTATTTATCCAATCTCAGTCGTCAGCGCGACAATCCCGCTGCGATCGCCAAATACAGCGCCAAGCTGCGCGCCCAACTGCAGCACATCGAGGCCATGGTCAGCGACATGCTGGTGTATGCCAGCGGCAGTTCCACCCTCCAAACGACCCGCTTCAGTCTGACCATGCTCTGCCAAGCCGTGGTCCAGGGGGTGCAGGGCCAATTCGATCAAAACGGTGTCAGTCTGACGCTGGAAAACCAGGCGCCTGAACTGGAGCTCAGCGGCAATCTGGACGCCATGAAGGGTGCGTTGATCAACCTATTGATGAATTCCATGCATGCCGCCGGGCAGGCACCGCTGCACGTCGTGCTGCGTCTGGCTCAACAGGATGCCGACACGGTGTGTATCAGCGTGACGGACAACGGTGTCGGCATTCCCGCCGATATCCAGGCCAACATATTCGATCCCTTTTTCACCACAAGACCACAGGGAACAGGTCTGGGCCTCGCGGTTGTGAAGTCTGTCGTTGACAAGCAGGGTGGCCGAATTGAGTTGGTGTCCACACAGGGACAGGGCACCGAGGTCACTCTGGCCCTGCCGTTGCAGCCAGACGGCAACGACGGGCATACCCAACCGTATAACATGCAAGCAGAGGTAGGATTATGAACGCAGCAGCTGTTCTGGTCGTCGAGGATGATATTTCACTTCGTGAAGCACTTTGCGACACACTGGAAATGGCGGGCATACAGGTCAGGGCCGTGGCCGACGGCAACGCCGCCCTGAAGATTATTGAACACGAAAAGGTCTCCGTGGTGGTCAGTGATGTCCACATGCGGCCGATGGACGGACATGCCCTGCTGCAGAAGCTCAAGGCGGCCAATCCCAATCTCCCGGTCGTTTTAATGACCGCCTATGGCAGTGTCGAAAACGCGGTCAAGGCCATGCGCGACGGTGCCAGCGATTATTTGGTGAAACCCTTCGAAGCGGACGTGTTGCTCAACATGGTCAACCGCTTTCTCAATCAAAAGAGTGCCGCGCGGGATTTGATTGCCGAAGACGAAAAGACCATGCGCGTAGTGGCCCTGGCCGAGCGCGTGGCCGCCGCCGATGTTACCGTGCTGATCAACGGCGACAGCGGTACCGGCAAGGAAGTCATCGCGCGCCACATTCACAACTGCTCGGCGCGCGCCGAGGGTCCCTTTGTCGCCATCAATTGCGCCGCGATCCCGGAGAATATGTTGGAAGCGGTGTTGTTCGGCTATGAAAAAGGTGCCTTCACCGGTGCCTACCAGGCCTGTGCCGGCAAGTTTGAGCAGGCCCAGGACGGCACCCTGCTGTTGGATGAAATCTCGGAAATGGACCTTGGTTTACAGGCCAAGCTGTTGCGCGTGCTGCAGGAGAAAGAAGTGGAGCGCCTGGGCGGTAAGAAGACCATCCCCCTCAATGTGCGCGTGCTGGCCACCACCAACCGCAACATGAGGGAGGATGTCGCCGCCGGCCGTTTCCGCGAAGACCTGTATTACCGCCTTAACGTCTTTCCCCTGAGTCTGCCGTCACTGCGGGCACGCAGCGGCGACATCGTGCCGCTGGCGGAACTGTTTATCGCCAAATACGCCGGTGCCGCGGCGCCGAGCCTCAGCGATGCCGCCAAGTATGCGCTCACCCGCCATGCTTGGCCCGGCAATGTGCGTGAGCTGGAGAACGTCATTCAGCGCGCCTTGATCCTATGCGACGACGGCGAACTCAGTACTGAAGATCTGCAATTCGAGACCCTGGAAGACCAGGAAGAAGCGCAGCTTTCCTTGCACCAGGAATTGGACTCAAACCTGAATAACGATCTCAAACTAAAGGAATTCGACCTGATCGCCCATGCCCTGAGTGAATGCAGCGGCAGTAAAAAGGCGGCGGCCGAGTTGCTGGGTATCAGCCCGCGTACACTGCGCTACAAATTGGCGCGCATGCGCGCCCAAAATCTTTTGATCCCCGGCGAATAATGTCGTTAAGACTGGAGGAAACGTCATGAATAACACTATGAATGTCGACCAAGTGCTGATGCAGATGCGTGTTATGGCAGCCCAGGCCAAGGGCATCCAGGATGTCAGTCAAGTGGAGGCTAAAGGCGGTGCCGATTTTTCCGACATGCTGGTGAAATCCATCAACGCCGTCAACGAAAGCCAACAGGCCTCCGGGGATTTGAAGAAACGTTTCGAAATGGGTGATCAGAGCGTCAACATGGTCGATGTGGCCGTCGCCTCAGAAAAGGCCAAGATCGCTTACACCGCCATGAGTGAGGTGCGCAACAAACTGATCAAGGCCTATCAAGACATCATGAGCATGCCTGTTTAAGGCCGTATTCAATTGTTTGAGCGGGTAAATAAATGGCGCTGGTAAAAGCTGAAAATATCGGTAATCAAATTGAAGGCATGAGCAGCATGCCGCTGTTCCGGCAACTGGGCATGATGGTGGCGTTGGCCGCCACCGTGGCCCTGGCGGTGGCGATTGTGTTATGGGTCAAAGAGCCGACCTATCGCATGTTGTACGGCAGTTTGTCGGATCAGGAAATGATGGAAATCACCCAGGTCCTGGACCAGGCCGGTATCAAGTACGACATCAACAGCAGCACCAACGCCGTGCTGGTGGATGCCGGCCGCGTGCACGATGCACGCATGCAGCTTGCCGGGCAGGGACTGCCCAAGGGCAGCGGCACCGGTTATGAATTGCTTGATAAGGACCAAGGCTTCGGCACCAGCCAATTCATCGAAACGGCGCGCTATCAACGTGCCATCGAGGGTGAGCTGTCGCGCACTATCGGTTCGCTCAATAATATCCAGAACGCCCGGGTTCACCTGGCCATTCCCAAGCAGTCCGCCTTCGTGCGCAATCGCAAGAAGCCCAGTGCCTCGGTGATGCTGAATCTCTATCAAGGTCGCGCCATGACCAAGGGGCAGGCCGATTCCATTGCCCACCTGGTGGCGTCCAGCGTGCCCAATCTGGAAATGGAGGACGTCACCGTGGTCGATCAAAACGGCCGCCTGTTGTCACGCCCCGACGGTGAGACCGAATTCGGTCAGTCGTCCAACCAGTTTGAATACCGCAAGAACCTGGAGCAGTATTACACCAGCCGTATCGAGCAGATACTCGAGCCCATCGTTGGCATGGGCAAGGTCAAGGCTCAGGTGGTGGCCGATCTCGACTTCACCGTCACCGAGCAGACCCATGAATCCTACAATCCCGACCTGCCTTCCATTAGAAGTGAGCAGACCATTGAGGAGGAGAGCAGCGCAGCTGCAGCCAAGGGCGGCCTGCCCGGCGCGCTCAGCAATCAGCCGCCCGGTGCCGCTGCGCTGAATGAAGCGGCGGGGGAAGGGGCGAATAGCGGTGCCAGCAACAACAGTCGCCGCGTCGTGCGCAACTACGAACTTGATAAGACCATTAGCCACACCCGCTACCAGACCGGCGAGATCAAGCGCCTGTCCGCGGCGGTCGTGATCGATAACAAACAGGGTGAGGACGGTAGCGTGCCGCTCAGTGGCGAGGAGCTGACCCGCATCAACGGCCTGGTGAAGGAGGCGATCGGCTTTAATCCGGCCCGCGGCGATAGTGTCAATATCATCAACGCGCCCTTCATTACCGAAGCCGAGGCCGAGCCCCTGCCCGAGACATCCTTGCTGGATCAGCCTTGGATCTGGGATGCGGGCAAGCAGCTCGCCGGCCTGGCGCTGGTATTGTTCCTGGTCTTCGGTGTATTGAAACCGGTGCTCAAGAGTCTGGCAGAAAAGGGTGCCACCGTGCGCCACTCCGCGCCGTCCTCGAATAACGACGTGGCCTTGCAAGGGCCGGCCTCCATGCCGGCGCTGCCCAACGCCCGTGCTTACGAAACGACGCTGGAGACCGCCAAGGCGGTGGCTCAACAGGAGCCGCAGCGGGTGGCGCAGGTAGTCAGGGAGTGGGTGGACAAGGATGGCTGAAAACAATAAGCGCCGCGATGCGGGTGGTCTGAGCGGTGCTGAGCGCGCCGCGATCCTGCTCATGAGTCTGGGCGAAACCGATGCCGCGGCCATTCTAAAACACATGGGCCCGAAAGAGGTACAAAAGGTCGGCACGGCCATGGCGCACACCTCTAACGTATCCAAAGAGGTCGTGCTTGATGTGATTAACAGTTTCGTCGAGGAAGTGGATGCCAAGGCCGCACTGGGCGGTTCTGAAGACTATATCAAGAACCTGTTGATGCAGGCCCTGGGTGAGGACAAGGCCTCCCAGGTGATCGACCGCATCCTGCTGGGGCATTCTTCCAAGGGGCTCGAGTCGCTGAAATGGATGGAGCCCAAGGCGGTGGCGGAGTTGATTCGCACCGAGCATCCGCAAATCATCGCCATCGTGTTGTCTTATCTCGACGGTGACCAGGCCGCAGCGATTCTGTCCATTCTGCCGGAGCGTACGCGTTCCGATATTGTCATGCGCATCGCCTCCCTCGACGGTATTCAACCCTCGGCGCTGCAAGAACTCGATTTGATCCTGGAAAAACAATTTACCGGCAACAGCTCGGTGCAGTCCTCCAGCGTCGGTGGTATGAAGACCGCCGCCAATATCCTTAACTTCATGGATGGCTCGGTGGAATCCGAGATTATGGATGAGGTCAAAGAGGCCGACGCCGAGCTGGGGCAGGGCATCGAAGAGCTGATGTTCGTATTCGACAACCTCGTCGATATCGATGACCGCGGCATTCAAACCCTGCTGCGCGAGGTCTCCTCCGAGACCCTGGTGCTGGCACTCAAGGCCGCCGACGAGACGGTCAAGGAAAAGATCTTCAAAAACATGTCCAAGCGCGCCAGCGAAATGTTGCGCGACGATTTGGAGGCCAGGGGGCCGGTCAAACTCTCCGATGTGGAGGCGGCGCAGAAAGAAGTGCTTGCCATTGCCCGCCGCATGATGGAATCCGGCGAACTGGCCATGGGCGGCAAGGGCGGGGATGAATATGTCTAAGCTGCCGGATAATGGCGGGGAGGCCAAGGTCTGGGCCGTGCCCGAGATCAAGGCGGACTCCAGCCGCAATCTCACCCATACCGATACCAGCTTGTCGCCACGCGAAAGAAAGGCGGTCGAGGAGAAGGTTAACAAACTCAAACACTCCGCCTACCAGGAGGGCTTTGAAAAGGGCCGCCGCGAAGGGGCGATCCGCGGCCAGCAACAACTTGATCAGACGGCTCAATCCGTGGCCAACGTAATGGATGCCATGAGCGCGCCCTTGCAGCGTATGGAAGAACAACTGGAATCCGAGTTGGTCAAACTGGCCGTTGCCATCGCCAAGCAGATCGTCCGGCGCGAGCTCAAGACCGATCCCCGTCAGGTAGTGGCGGTGGTGCGCGAAGCACTCGCCATTATTCCCTCGGCGGCGCAGCATATTCGGGTGTATTTGTGTCCCGACGACGCGGCGCTGGTGCGCAAGCTCATTCCGGCCAGCGGTGGTGATCGCAGTTGGGAGGTCGTCGACGACCCGCTCCTGAGCCAGGGCAGCTGCCGAGTGGAAAGCGATAGTGCTACTGTCGATGCCAGCTTCGAGGCCCGTATCGCCGCCATCGCCGCCGAGCTGTTGGGCAGCGAGCGTGCCGATGACTGAGCCGCAAGCCGCTCCCCGCGTGTTCGCCGATCTCCCGGCGCGACTGGCCCGCCATAGCGAAACCCTGGAAAACAGGATCCCCTTGGCTGTCAGCGGCAAACTGACGCGCATGGTGGGCCTGACCCTGGAGGCGGTCGGCATCCAGGCGGCGATAGGCGGCCGTTGTTTGGTGATGCCGCCCAGCGGCGAACCCGTAGAGGCTGAAGTCGTCGGCTTCGCCGGAGACAAGACCTACCTCATGCCCACCGGGGACATCCGCGGCTTGGTGCCCAATGCCAAGGTGGTGCCACTCAATAAAGTGTGCGCGGCGCCTGCCGGCATGGCGTTGCTGGGGCGCATTCTCGACGGTGCCGGCCGGCCGCTGGATAGCAAGGGTCCGCTGGGCGTCGATACCTGGGTGCCGCTCAATGGGCGCAGTATCAATCCCCTGGCGCGCCATCCCATCGACATGCCCTTGGATGTGGGCGTCGGCGCCATTAACGCCATGCTTACCGTCGGCCGCGGTCAACGCATGGGCCTGTTCGCCGGCAGCGGTGTGGGCAAGAGTGTGCTGCTGGGTATGATGACCAAGTACACCACCGCCGATGTGATCGTGGTCGGTCTGATCGGTGAGCGCGGCCGCGAGGTGAAGGAGTTCATCGAAAATATCCTCGGTCCCGAGGGCATGGCGCGTGCCGTGGTGGTGGCCACGCCGGCGGATAATTCGCCGCTGATGCGTCTGCACGGCGCCATGTTGGCCACCAGCATCGCCGAATATTATCGCGATCAGGGGCTGCAGGTGCTGCTGTTGATGGATTCCCTGACCCGTTATGCACAGGCCCAGCGCGAAATCGCCCTGGCCATCGGCGAGCCGCCCGCCACCAAAGGCTATCCGCCCTCGGTGTTCGCCAAATTGCCGCAACTGGTGGAGCGTGCCGGCAACGGCGACAAGGGCGGCGGTTCAATTACTGCCTTTTATACCGTGCTTACCGAGGGTGACGACCAGCAGGACCCCATCGCCGATGCCGCACGCGCCATTCTCGACGGCCATATCGTGCTGTCGCGTGAGCTGGCGGAGATGGGCCATTATCCGGCTATCGACATCGAGGCCTCCATCAGCCGTGTCATGAACGAAATCGTTGTGCCCGAGCATATGCAGCAGGCGCGGCGTGTTAAACAGCTCTATTCCACCTACCAGCAGAATCGTGACTTGATCAGCGTCGGCGCCTATAGCAAAGGCAGCAATCCGCGTATCGACGAGGCCATTGCCTACTATCCCCGGCTTATGAATTTTCTGTCGCAGCCCATCGGCGAGGCGGTGCAGTTTGAGCAGAGTCTGGGCGGCTTGGCGGCGCTGTTTAAGAATCCCCCCAGCACCCAGCCCCAGGCAAAGGAATAAGCGTAAATGGCGGATTCGCGGCGCTTCGAACCCATCGCCGATTTGGCTAGAAACAGCGAGCGCGAGGCCGCCAAGGCCTTAGGACAGGCCCTGCAGCAGCTCGAAGCGCACCAGGCGCAGCTGCAGCAGCTAATCGACTATCAGGCTGAATACCGGCGCCGATTGAGTGATTCCGCCAGTCAGGGGATGAATGCCCAGGCCCTGAATGAATATCGGGAGTTTGTCGCCAAACTGGCCCAAGCCATCGACCGGCAGGAGCGGGTAGTAGAACAGCTGCGCCGGGAACTGGAGGACAGTAAACGCTACTGGTTCGCCAAACGGGGACACTCCAAGGCGCTGGACATGGTGCTTGAGCGATATATAAAGAGTGAGCGCCGGGCGCTGGAAAAAAAGGAGCAGCGTGACCACGACGACCGCAACAATCGGGTGAAGCACGACTAACTCACTGTCGTTCAGGCAAGTGCCCGTTCGGGCGCCGTTTTTTGGGTTTAAAGGTATCCAATTTCTATCTAAAGCTCACTATTTGTTTGCCGTTAACAAAGGTGTGCGATTCGAGCGACCAGAAACCGAAAGCAGGGGTGTCTATGACGCAAGAGAATGAAACAGCGGTCTCCGAAACCGAGATGCTGATCGAGTGCGATGAAGCACTGGATATCTCGGTAGCGTCCGATTTCAAGGCGCTGTTGCAGCAGGCCATGGTGCAGGGTTGCCCCGTGGTTTTGGACGGCTCGCGCGTTGAGCGCATCGATTGCGCCGCGCTGCAACTGCTTTCCGCCTTTTTTTTAGAAGCGCAGGAAAGCGGCTTTGAGGTTAGCTGGCGCAACCCCAGCCAGGCATTACGATACGCCGCCGATATGACTGGTCTGAAAGAGACGCTCCATTTGTAGTACATCCACTTCTGCAGGCCATGCACGGAAGAATAATGAGGGGAAATAGCAATGCCGACAATACTTGCAGTTGACGATTCAGCATCCATGCGCCAGATGGTGACCTTTACCTTGAAGGGTGCGGGATTTACCGTCATCGACGCTGTCGACGGTGTCGATGCGTTGGGCAAGGCCAAGAGCGCCAAGGTGGACCTGGTGCTGACCGACGTCAATATGCCGAAAATGGATGGCATCAGTCTGATTAAAGAACTGCGCGCGCTGTCCAATTACAAATTCACTCCAATTTTGATGTTGACCACCGAGTCCGGCGGCGACAAAAAGATGGAAGGCAAGAGTGCCGGCGCCACCGGATGGATAGTCAAACCCTTCAACCCGGACCAGTTGCTGGCGACGATCAAGAAAGTCCTGGGTTGAGGGCGCAGCAATGAGCATCGATATCAGCCAATTCCTCGATACATTTTATGAGGAAAGTTTCGAAGGTCTGGATACTATGGAGACCGAGTTGCTGGCGCTCAAACCGGGCGAGGCCGATGGTGAATCGATCAACACCATCTTTCGCGCTGCGCATTCCATCAAGGGTGGCAGCGGCACCTTCGGCCTTGGCGCCGTCAGTGACTTCACCCATGTGCTGGAAACCCTGTTGGATCAGATGCGCGACGGCCGGCGCGAGGTGACACAAGCGGCGGTGGAACTCATGTTGGCCTCGGTGGATGTGTTGCGCGACATGCTCAATGCCCTGCGCGACGGCAGCGACATCGATAGCGATCGTGTCAACGAAGTACATGGCCAGCTGGAGGCCCTGCTGCAGGGTGATGCCGCGCCGCAAACAGAGCAGGCCGACGCGCAGCCGCTCACCACCGATGCGCAGGCCGCGTCGGTGGCGAACGGCTGGACGGTGCATTTCAAACCCTTTGCCCACTTGTTTAAAACCGGCAACGATCCGGTCCGGATTATCAGAGAGCTGGCCGATCTGGGCAGCATGCAGGCCAGCGTCGACCTCACCGCCCTGCCCGAATTCGATTTGCTCGATCCGGAAGAATGCTACCTCGCCTGGCGCATCAACCTGGACGGTGATATCAGCGAAGCCCAGATCAGAGACGTATTCGTCTGGGTGGAAGATGACTGCGACTTGAGCGTGGAGGCATGTGCTGCCCCCCCTGAAGCCAGCGACTCAAAAGCGCATCTTGAACAGGGTGAAGCCCCGGGCGGGAACGACGCAGGCGCCGTTGAAATTCAGGCCGATGAGACACGCGCGCGTGAAACCGTACAGCAGCCCCAGGCCGGCGCTGAGCAAGCCAAATCTCAGACAGCGGCCCCTGCGACGAAGAAGCAGGCCAACGCTGAATCCGGCTCCATCCGCGTCGGAATCGATAAGGTGGACGCGCTCATCAATATGGTGGGCGAATTGGTCATCACCCAGTCCATGCTCAATCAGCTGGGCGAAGAATTCACTATGGACCGGGTGCAAAAACTGCAAGAAGGTTTGACCGAACTCGAACGACATACACGCGAATTACAGGAAAATGTCATGCGCATTCGCATGCTGCCAATCAGCTTTTCCTTTAACCGCTTCCCGCGTCTAGTCCACGATCTGAGCACCAAGCTCGATAAGAAAGTGGAGCTGAAGATGTCAGGTGAACAGACCGAGCTCGACAAGACGGTGATGGAGAAGATCGGCGACCCGCTGGTCCACCTGGTCAGGAACTCCTTGGATCACGGCATCGAATCGCCCGAAGAACGCCAGGCCAAAGGTAAGCCCGAAACCGGCACCTTGCATCTCAACGCCTATCATCAGGGCGGCAACATCGTTATCGAGATTCATGACGACGGGGCCGGTCTGGATGCCGAGCGCATACGTGCCAAGGCCATCGAGAAGGGCCTGGTTAATGAGCATGAAGAGCTGTCACACGACAAGATCTATGACTTGATATTTGCGCCGGGATTTTCCACCGCCAAGGAAGTCAGCGATGTCTCCGGCCGCGGCGTGGGCATGGACGTGGTCAAGCGTAATATCAAAGACCTTGGCGGTGTGGTCGAGGTGAAGTCGGAGCAAGGGTTGGGGTCGACGTTTACCATCCGCCTGCCCCTGACCCTGGCCATCCTCGACGGACAGCTGGTGCGCATCGGCGATCAGACCTACGTGGTGCCTCTGGTATCCATCATCGAGTCCCTGCAGATCAAGTCGGAAAAAGTCAGTTCTATCGCCGGCGGTACGGAGTTGTACAAGCTGCGGGATGACTATCTGCCGATTATTCGTATGCATGAGCTGTTTAATATCGAGTCGGACAACACCGAACTGGTCAACGGCCTACTGGTGGTGGTTGAAGGCGAAGGTCAAATGGCCGGTATATTCGTGGACGATCTACTGGGTCAGCAACAGGTGGTGATCAAGAGTCTCGAAACGAATTATAAAAAGGTGAAAGGCCTCTCTGGAGCGACCATTTTGGGCGATGGTACCGTCGCCATGATACTGGATGTGCAGGGTCTCGTGGCCTTGTCGCGAGAACGGCTTAGATCCCTCAGGGACCGGTCCGCGGTTGCCTAGTGCGGAATTAAGGAGATTGCAATGAATATGATTCAGGGCCTGGATATGGATACGATCGCGGGCGACAGCGACGGCAACCAGTATCTAACCTTTATGCTGGCCGGTGAGGAATACGGGCTGGATATTCTGAGAGTGCGGGAGATCAAGGGCTGGGACAATGTGACACCCATTCCCAATACACCCAAATACATCAAGGGCGTGATCAATCTGCGTGGCACGATAGTGCCGATTATCGATCTGCGCCAGCGCTTTTCCCTGGACGCCATCGAATACGGCCCCACCACGGTGGTGATTGTACTCAAGGTGAATAGCGAAAAAGGCAGCCGCACCATGGGTATTGTGGTGGACGCGGTCTCCGAGGTCTACAACATCGATGAAGAATCGCTAAAGGCGGCGCCTGATTTCGGTCAAGCGATCAGTACCGATTTTGTAAAAGGCTTGGGTACGGTGGATGAAAAGATGATTATCGTTCTGGATATCGATCATCTTCTGAATTCAAGCGTGCTGAACGCGGTGGTTGACCAAGCGACCGAATAGAATCAAATTGCTATAGAACGCATTCTTTTCAACAAAACAAAGCATCCCATGTCGCGCCGCTCGATGGTCGCTGGTCAGGAAGAAAATTGAATGTCGAGGGAATTCGAGTTTACCGATAAGCATTTTCAACAAATTAGAAAGCTGGTTCTAGAGCATACCGGTATTCATCTTTCCGATATCAAGATGGATATGGTCTATAGTCGTTTGGCGCGCCGTCTGCGGCAACTCCATCTCAACTCCTTCACCGACTACCTGGAACTGCTGGCGCAGGGCGATGATGGTGAGCTGGGCAATTTCGTAAACTCCATCACCACCAATCTAACGTCGTTTTTTCGTGAGCAGCATCATTTTGAATATCTGAAGGCCACCGTACTGCCGCAGCTGATGCGACTCAATGCGGCCAGCAAGACCATCCGCATTTGGTCGGCCGGATGTTCCTCCGGTGAAGAGCCTTATAGTCTCGCCATTACAGTGAAGGAGGCCATCCCCGACAAGCTCGGCTGGGACGTCCGCATTCTGGCCACCGACCTCGATACCAACGTGATCGCCACCGGTAGTGAAGGCGTCTATACCTTGGAACGCGTCAACGGCCTGCCTCCGGCGGTGCTGAAACGCTGGTTTTATCGCGGCACGGGTGAGCGCGCCGGTCTGGTCAAGGCTTCCTCGGCGCTGCGTGATTTAATCATATTCAAACAACTCAATCTGATGGGCGACTGGCCCGTCAAAGCGGGGGTCGATGTCATCTTTTGCCGTAACGTGGTGATCTATTTCGATAAGGATACCCAGCGCCGCCTGTTTCACCGCTATGCCGATATCCTGCGCTCCGACGGCTACCTCTTCGTCGGGCATTCAGAAACGCTCTATAAGGTCTCCGAGCGTTTTAGGTTGTTGGGCAAAACCGTTTATCAGAGGATGGCCTGATGACAGGCGGATTCACTACAGCGCGGCCGGAGGCGAGGCAGCCTAAGGCATTGCCCGGCTTTTCCCATATCAATCGTTATTGGGACAAGATGCACGATGTCTATGCCGCCAAGATCCTGCCCGGCGAATATTATGTCAGTCTGGAAGGGGAAATGATCGTCACGGTATTGGGCTCTTGTGTCTCGGCCTGTATTCGCGACAGTGTGTTCGGCATCGGTGGCATGAATCACTTCATGCTGCCCATCGGCGCCGCGGGCGGCGGTAGCAACAGCACCTGGAACAATGCCGCCACGCGTTACGGCAATTTCGCTATGGAGGCGTTGATCAACGATGTGCTGAAGCACGGCGGCCGGCGCGAAAATCTGGAGTTGAAGATTTTCGGCGGCGGTATGGTGATGGAGCATATGACCAACATCGGCAAACAGAATATCGCCTTCGTGCATGAATTCATCAAAACCGAGGGGCTCAAGTTATTGGCGGAAGACTTGGGGGGTATCTATCCCCGGAAGGTCCACTATTTTCCCCAGTCCGGCAAGGTGAGGATGAAGAAGCTGCGCTCCATGCACAACAGGACCATTATCGAGCGTGAAGCCGATTATATGGACAGCCTCGAGACCAAGCCCATCGAGGGTGAAATCGATCTGTTCTGATCGATGCGGACGCGATGGCTAAGATCAAAGTCCTAATCGTTGATGACTCCGCCCTGGTGCGTAAGCTGCTGACGGAAATGTTGTCCGATGCCCCCGGCATCGAGGTGGTCGGTGCGGCGCAGGATCCCTATATCGCCCGTGAAAAGATCAAGCAACTGCAGCCCGACGTGCTTACCCTGGATGTGGAAATGCCACGCATGGACGGACTCACCTTTCTCAAGAACCTGATGCGTTTGCACCCCATGCCGGTGGTGATGGTGTCGTCCCTCACCGAAGCGGGCGCCGATGTCACCCTCGAAGCCCTGGAAACCGGCGCCATCGATTTCGTCACCAAGCCCAAGCTGGATCTGGCCGAAGGCCTCGGCGCCTATCGCGATGAACTGGTTAACAAGCTGAAGACCGCCGCCGCCGTCAGCAAGACCGCCTTGCTGATACGCTCCGCTTCGCTCCAGGTGCGCCAGAAGAACAGTGTCGATGCGGTGATCCAAAAGGAAATCGGTAAGCACTATCGCACCACCGATCGGCTCATCGCCATGGGTGCGTCCACCGGGGGCACGGAGGCCATCCGCGAGGTGTTGGTCGACATGCCCCCGGATGCGCCGGGCATTGTGATCGCACAGCACATCCCCGCCGCCTTTAGCGAACCGTTCGCCCGGCGTATGGACAGCCTTTGTGCCATTCACGTCAAACAGGCCGAGGATGGAGATCAGATCCTTCCCGGTCATGCCTATATCGCGCCGGGCGACGCGCACTTGCTGGTGGTGCGTGACGGGGCCAAATATCGCTGTCGTCTCAGCGACGGTCCGCCGGTGAATCGGCATCGCCCGGCGGTGGACGTATTGTTTCGCTCGGTGGCGCAGACTGCCGGTCCCAATGCCCTGGGGGTGATCCTGACCGGAATGGGCGCCGATGGCGCCGACGGCTTGAATGAGATGCGCCAGGCCGGCGCCCAGACCATCGCCCAGGACGAGAAGACCAGCGTGGTCTGGGGCATGCCGGGCGAGGCGGTCAAGCGCGGCGCTGTGGATTTCGTCCTGCCGCTCAACACGGTCGTGCGCAAGCTCATCGAACTGATTCGGAAATAGCACCGCGCGGCGCTGCCGCCGGCGACCAAGCTTTTCTCCCGAGGTATTCAATGCACGTTGGTACGTTAATTGCTCTATATCTAACGCGAAACCAGGATATATGACCGAATGCAAACAGCGACACCCGATATTTCATCTCTCTTAGCCGGACTGCTGCCGGGGCAGGGGCCTGCCTCCGGCGCCGTGATCGGTGCCGGAAGGCCGGCGCAAGGGGTTGAAACAAAAAGCGAAAATGGCCCGTCGCCGTTTTTGAGTGCGCTCCGAGCGTCGCAGCAACAATTGCCGCTCGACAGCCCGAGCGGCGCGGCGGGGCTGAACCCCGAAGCCTTGCGCGCCGTCGTTGAGCAGCTGATCGGCGGCCAGGCGGCAACAGCTGGCTCGCCTTTGCCGCAGCAGCCGGGGCAAGGTCTTGCCGCTGAGGAGTTGGAGGCGCTGCTGGCGCAGCTGGAGTTGCCGCCGGACAGCCTGGCGGCGGTATTCAAGCAGATTAAACTGGCCACGACTCAGCGCGACGCCGAGGCCGCAGCGAATCCCGTCGCCGATGCCCCAGCGGATCCCATCGCCGATGCCCCCTTCCCGCCACTGCTGACCATGACCCCCGCGCCGTCCCCGGCCGCCGATGCGCGTCTGCTGGACGAACGGGTGGCGGCCCTGGCCAATGCCCACACGCCGGTTCAAGCCCCATTGGCCGCCGGGCGTCAGCCCCAGCCGCCGACGGCGGCTCCGGCCCTCGAGCTAGACAGTGTCGAGGTATCCGCTAACCCGGAGGCGGGTCAGCGGCTGAGTGTCAATCCGGTGGCCGCCATTTCGCCCGCCATGCTGGAACGCGTGATGATGAACACGAACCTGGAACGCCGGCCGTCGGCCGAGCTGCTCAACTGGAGTGACGGCCAAATCGATTCACTGGCCACCCTGCAGGGCGGCTCACAAGGACGCCCCATGACCACCACCGCCGGCGATGCCCGGCCGACGCAAAGCTTTATCCAGACGCCCTTGAATGATCCGCAGTGGCAGCAGGATTTCAGCAATCGGGTGGTGATGCTGGCCAGGGGCGGCGCAACGGGCCAGGCCCAGGTCGCCGAGATTCGCCTCAATCCCGCTCATCTGGGGCCGGTGGAGGTACGCGTGGTGATGAACGACGATAAGGCCTCGATCACCTTTTCCGCCCACCACACGGCGGTGCGCGATGCGATCGAGACCTCGTTGCCGCGGCTGCGTGAAATGTTCTCCGGTTCCGGTGTGCAGCTGGCGGATGCGACGGTGTCGGACCAATCCTTGCCGGATCGGCGTCAGCGCCATCAGCAGGGACAGGCGGATGGCCACGGCTTCGCCGCCGCTCCGTCGGGCTTCGATGACGACGCCGAACGGGTGATCGGACAGGTCGATCTGTCCGCGCTGCCGTTGCAACGCGGCCTGGATCTGTACGCGTAAACCCCCGTCGCTTTCTTGTCGTTGTCTCCCGCCGCACCTCAATACGCCCAGTCAAAAATCCGTCGCCATCTCCTTTTAAGATTGTAAGCCGTTGTAATTATTAGAACATTTTCGTGGCATGCTAATTGCTATTCCAGATTGGGTGATCCAATCAGCTTGAGGAAAGGCAATGGCAGACGCGGACGACGACGATACCAAACCGGCCAAGAAGGGCAATGCCAAGAAGATGATCTTCATGGTGCTGACCCTGCTGGTGCTGCTGGGGGCGGGCACTGGCGGCACGCTCTATTTCACCGGCATGTTGGGCGGCACGGGCGACCCGGACGTCGCGGAAGAAGAGCAAAAGCCGCAACAGGACGCCAATAAGGTGCCGATCTACTTCGCCTTTCCCGAACCCTTTACCGTCAACTTCGAGACCGACCAGGGACTGCGTTTCCTGCAGGTCAGTGTTGAGATCATGACCTACAACCAAACCGCCGTGGACGGCATCCAGACCCACATGCCGGCGCTCAAAAATAACATCATCCTGCTGCTCAGCAATCAGAGCTACGGCACCCTGGTCACCCTCGAAGGCAAAGAAGAGCTGCGCCAAAAGACCCTGAACGAGATCCTGAGCATTCTGAAAAAGCATAAGGTCGAGGGTAAGGTCGAGGAAGTCTATTTCACAACCTTTGTAATGCAATAAGACTATGTCAGTAAACGACCTGTTATCACAAGACGAAATCGACGCCCTGTTACACGGCGTCGACGGCGGTGACGTCGAGACCGAAGAAGACATCTTCGACGGCGAGGCCAAGGCCTACGATTTCACCAGTCAGGATAGGATCGTGCGCGGGCGCATGCCTACCCTGGAGATGATCAACGAGCGCTTCGCCCGCTATTTCCGGACCAGCCTGTTCAACATGCTGCGCCGCACCGCCGAGATCGCCGTCGGCGGCGTGCAGATGCTCAAGTTCGCCGAATACGTTCACACCCTGTTCGTGCCCACCAGCCTGAATCTGGTCCACGTGAAGCCACTGCGCGGTACCGGACTGTTCGTCTTCGATCCCAAATTCGTATTCATCGTGGTGGACAACTTTTTCGGTGGCAGCGGCAAGTTCTACAACAAGATCGAGGGCCGCGAATTCACCCATACCGAGAACCGTATCATCGAGATGATGCTGCAAAAGGCGTTTCAGAATATGAAGGATGCCTGGGCGCCGGTCATGGATGTGGATTTCGAATTTCAGAACTCAGAGGTCAATCCGCACTTCGCCAATATCGTCAGCCCCACCGAGGTGGTGGTGATCTCCACGTTTCATATTGAATTGGACGGCGGCGGCGGTGACATCCATGTCACCATCCCGTACTCCATGCTCGAGCCGATCCGTGAATTACTCGACGCCGGCACCGTCAGCGACCGTACCGAGGTGGACGAGCGCTGGACCCGGGCGCTGATGGAAGACATCAAAGAAGCCAATATCGACGTCAAGAGCACCCTCACCGAGGTGGATATGAGCTTGCGCGAGGTTCTTAACATGAAGGCGGGCGATATCATCCCCTTTGATTTTCCCGAACGGGTCATTTTGGCCACCGAGGACGATGTGCCCGTGTTTCGCGGCAAATTCGGCGTCCACCACAGCAATAATGCCATCCGCATCATAGAGCCGATCAAGGCCGGCCTACCCGTTGTTACCAAGCCAGGAGTTGACCGATGAACGACGAAACCGAAAACCCGGATATCAGCAGCGATGACGCCGCTGCCGAGGATGCCTGGGCTGCCGCGCTGGCGGAGCAGGACGAGGAAGAAAACAACGCGCCGCAGGCCGAACCGGCCGAATTGGACGAGTTCACCGACCCCGTACCCCATGTGCCGGGCGAGGAAAACCTGGACGTCATCCTCGACATCCCGGTCACCATTTCCATGGAGATCGGCCGCAGCAAGATCAGTATCCGTAATCTGCTGCAATTGAACCAAGGCTCGGTGGTGGAGCTCGATCGGCTCGCCGGTGAGCCCATGGACGTGCTGGTCAACGGCACCCTCATCGCCCACGGCGAAGTGGTGGTGGTAAACGAAAAGTTCGGCATCCGCCTGACCGACGTGATCAGTGCCCAGGAACGTATCAAGAAACTCAAATAAGCGCAGGTATTCAGTGATTCCTTACCGATACATAGTCCTCTTTATGGCGCTTCTGCCCGGCTTGGCGGCGGCCCAGGAACAGGCGGATAAAGTGCAGAAAAGCCTGCCGCATACCTCGGCGGACCAGATGATCAAGCTGGTGCTGGGGCTGTTGTTCGTATTGTTCCTGATCTTTCTATTAGCCTGGTTGTTCAAGAAATACCTGGGCGGTTCGGTTATCTACAACGCCTCGCTCAGGAGCGTCGCCGGTGTTTCGGTGGGACAGAAGGAGCGCGTGGTACTGATGCAAGTGGGCGAGCGCCAGATCCTGGTAGGCGTGGCGCCGGGCCAGGTCAACATGCTCTATGCCTTGGAAAAGGGAGATGAGATCAAACCCCCGACACCGGCCGAGAAGGGCGCCTTCGCTGAAAAACTCAAACAGAGCCTGACCCGGCTGGACAAACAATGAAAGGTTTGCTCATTCTTTTGGCCCTGTTTTTTCCCGCTGTCGGTTTCGCCGAGCCCGGTATGCAGGCCCTGTCCATGAGCGTCAATCCGGACGGTACCGAAACCTATTCCCTGAGTATTCAGGTGCTGGTCCTGATGACCCTGCTGACCTTCATCCCGGCGGGGGTGTTGGCCATGACCAGCTTCGCGCGCATCGTCATCGTGCTGGCATTGCTGCGTCAGGCGCTGGGCACCATGTCCACGCCGACCAATCAGATCATCATCGGGCTGGCCTTGTTCATGACGTTTTTCGTCATGGCGCCGGTGTTCGACCGTGTTTATAACGATGCCTTCGAACCTTACATGAACGAGGAGATTTCCAGCGAGGACGCCTTGCTGCGCGCCTCTCAGCCGTTCAAGCGCTTCATGCTCGACCAGGTGCGCGAGACCGACCTTGCCCTGTTCGCCGATATGTCGGGTCAGGAATTCAGCGAAGACAATCTCGGCGATATTCCCTTCTCGGTGCTGGTGCCGGCGTTTTTGACCAGTGAATTGAAGACTGCCTTCCAGATCGGCTTCATGATCTTTATCCCCTTTCTGATAATCGATCTGGTGGTGGCCAGCGTACTCATGGCCATGGGGATGATGATGTTGTCGCCGCTGATCGTGTCTCTGCCGTTCAAGATCATGATGTTTGTCTTAATTGATGGCTGGGTGTTGGTACTGGGCACCCTGGCCTCCAGTTTCTATGTCGCGTGAGGTCAATGTATGACACCTGAAGTCGTCCTCGATATCGGTACTCAGGCATTGCAGGTGTTGACCGTGCTGGTGATGATTATTCTGCTGCCGGCGTTGGCCGTGGGGCTGCTGGTGAGCGTGTTCCAGGCCGCCACCCAGGTCAATGAACAAACCCTCAGTTTCATCCCCAAGCTGTTGGTGACCTTCGGGGTGATCATGTTCGCCGGCCCCTGGCTTCTGAATCTGCTGGTGAATTACTTTCAGCGCCTGATCAGCGGCATTCCCGGCGTGATCGGCTGAGGCGCTGGCTGGTGAATCTCGTCTATGACCAAGTCGTCAATCAACTGCTCTGGTACCTATTGCCGTTTTTTCGCGTCAGCGCCTTTATCGTGGCGGCGCCCATTTTCAGTACCGGCATGGTGCCGATGAAGATACGCCTGATCGTTGCCGTGGCCATTTCAGTGGCCATATTCCCCGGTCTCACGCCTGCCGACAGCGTCGATCCCTTGTCGTTGAACATGTTCTTGCTGGTATTCGAGCAGATTTTGATCGGTGCCGCGCTCGGCTTTGTCATGCAGTTCATCTTCGCCGCCGTGGTCAACGGCGGTCAGTTGATTGGCATGCAGATGGGCCTCGGCTTCGCCCAGATGATGGACCCGCAGACCGGCGTCAACGTACCGGTGGTGAGCCAGTTTTACAACATCATTGCGGTGCTGTTCTTCCTGTCCCTCAACGGCCACCTGGTGTTGCTGCAGATCCTCGGCGAGAGCTTTGAGATCCTGCCGGTCGGCGGCGAGGGATTGGCCCTGGCGGGCATCGAGGCCATGGTCTATTTTTCCGCCTGGATGTTTTCAGGCGCCCTGATCATGGTCCTGCCTGCGGTGGTTTCTTTGCTGATGATCAATATGGTGATGGGTGTCATGACGCGTGCCACGCCGCAGATGAATATCTTCGCCGTCGGTTTTTCCATCACCATAACCGCCGGTTTCGTGGTGATCATGTTGACCCTCTCCACTGCCTTGCCCCAACTGGCCACTCTGTTCAACGAAGGGTTTTTGTTCATGCGCGAGATGATGAGTAGCTGATATGGCGGAGTCGTCAGACGGTCAGGAAAAAACCGAAGACCCTACCGAGAAAAAACTGCGTGAAGCGCGGGAAAAGGGCCAGGTTGCCCGTTCGCGCGAACTCACCACCACTGTGATGTTGATGACGGCGGCCTTGGGGTTGTTGGCGTTCGGGCCCATGGTGGTGTCGGCCCTGGGCAGGGTCATGGTGAGCAACTTCAGCCTGCGCCGCGCCGAGGTATTCGACACGCGTTACATGATCGATGGCTTTCTCAGCGCGGTCGCCGAGGCCTTGATCGCCCTGGCGCCGTTCCTGGTGTTGCTGGTGGTCTCGGCCATTGCCGGGTCCATCGCCCTGAGCGGCTGGAATTTCAGCGTCCAGGCCTTGGCGCCCAAGTTTTCCAAGATGAATCCGCTCTCAGGCATGAAGCGCATCTTCGGGCCGCAGGGGGCGATGGAGCTGGGCAAGGCCCTGGCCAAGTTCTTCGTCATTGGTATCTGCGGCCTGACGGTGCTGTACTTCGCCTTCGAGCCGGTCATGGGTTTGGGCATGGAGCCGGTGAATCAGGCCATTGCCCACTCCGGCGAACTGATCTTCTGGGGTTTTTTCGCCGTCAGCGCCAGCATGATTGTGATCGCCGCGTTTGATGTGCCGTTTCAGCTGTGGAATCACAAGCGCCAGCTGAAGATGACCAAGCAGGAGGTCAAGCAGGAGAACAAGGATACCGACGGCAGTCCCGAACTCAAGGCTCGCATCCGCCGCACCCAGATGGATATGGCCATGCACCGCATGATGGAGAAGGTGCCCGAAGCCGATGTGGTCATCACCAACCCCCACCACTTCTCGGTGGCCATCAAGTACGACCAGAACAAAATGAATGCCCCCATCTTGGTGGCCAAGGGCGCCGATCTTGTGGCCTTTGAGATCAGAAAGATCGCCCAGGGCAATGACGTGCCCTTGATGGCCTCACCGGCCCTGGCGCGTGCGCTGTTCTTCACCACCGAGCTGGACGAGGAAGTGCCGGAAGGCCTGTATCTGGCCGTGGCCCGGGTACTGGCCTACGTCTACCACCTGAAACAGCAGTTCGGCGGCGCCTATGAGCGTAAAGATCTGGAAATGAATGATCTGCCCATTCCCGAAGATATGCAGTTTGATGCCAAGGGGAAAAAACAGTGACAGCAGTAATAGAGCAGGGGAAGACGTATGGAAAACGCTAAGAACATGCCCAGTATGTCGGAGGTGATGCGCATGGGGCTGGGCGTGCCCGTCATCCTGTTGATGATGCTGGGCATGATGATTGTGCCGCTGCCGGCACTGGGCCTGGATGCGCTGTTCACCTTTAATATATCGCTCTCTTTGATTGTGCTGCTGGCGGTGATCTACAGCAGGCGGCCGCTGGATTTCGCCGTCTTTCCCACCGTGCTGCTGCTCGCCACCCTGTTGCGCCTGGCGCTGAACATCGCCTCCACGCGCGTGGTGCTGCTCGACGGGCATACCGGCACCGACGCCGCCGGTCAGGTGATCGAGGCCTTCGGTGAATTCGTCATCGGCGGCAACTATGCCGTCGGCCTGGTGGTGTTCGCCATCCTGGTGATCATCAATTTCGTGGTGGTCACCAAGGGTGCCGGGCGCGTCTCGGAAGTGTCGGCACGCTTCACCCTGGACGCCATGCCGGGCCGGCAGATGGCCATCGACGCCGACCTCAATGCCGGCCTGATCGGTCAGGAAGAGGCCCAGCTACGGCGTAACGAAATCATCCAGGAAGCGGATTTTTACGGTTCCATGGACGGTGCCAGCAAATTCGTGCGTGGCGACGCCATCGCCGGCATCTTGATTCTGTTCATCAACATCATCGGTGGTTTGGCCATCGGCGTGGCCCAGCACGACATGCTGTTCGCCGAGGCGGTGCGCAATTACACCCTGCTGACCATCGGTGACGGCCTGGTGGCGCAGATCCCCTCGCTGGTGCTGTCCACCGCCACGGCCATTATCGTGACCCGCGTCTCCAGTTCGCAGGACATGGGCGGTCAGATCCTGGGTCAGTTATTCGAAGATCCGCGCGTCTTGATCGTCACCGCCGTTATTCTCGGAGTGTTGGGCATTATCCCCGGCATGCCCAACCTGGTGTTCCTGACCCTGGCCGCCATTATGGGCGGTGGCGCCTACATGGCTATGCAAAAGCGGCAGCGCGCCGCCGCCGCGGAGGCGCAGCAGCAGCGCGAACCGGTGCCGCAGGCGCCGGGGCCGGAGATCAAAGAGCTTAGCTGGGACGATGTGGTGCCGGTGGACACCCTCGGCCTGGAGGTGGGTTATCGTCTGATCCCGCTGGTAGATAAGAATCAAGGCGGCCAGTTGATGGGCCGCATCAAGGGTATTCGCAAGAAGCTGACCCAAGACCTGGGCTTCCTGATTCCCTCGGTGCATATCCGTGACAATCTGGAGCTGGCGCCCAACGTCTATCGCATCACCTTGCTGGGGGCCACCGTGGGCGAGGCCACCATCCATCCCGACCGGGAACTGGCCATCAACCCGGGCCAGGTCTACGGCAACCTGCAGGGCATCCCGGGCAAGGACCCGGCCTTCGGTCTGGACGCGGTCTGGATCGAGACGTCGCAGCGCGATCATGCCCAGGGCCTGGGGTATACCGTGGTCGATCCCAGCACCGTGGTGGCGACCCATCTGAGTCATATCATCGGCGCTCACGGCCAAGAGCTGTTGGGCCGTGAAGAGGTGCAACAGCTGCTTGACAACGTGGCCAAGGTCGCGCCCAAGCTGGTGGAGGGACTGGTGCCCGACATCCTGCCGCTGGGCGTGGTGGTGAAGGTGCTGCAAAGCCTGTTGGAGGAGGGCATTCCCATTCGCGACATGCGCCGCATCGTCGAAACCTTGGCGGACGAAGGCAGCCGGAGTCAAGACCCCGGTATTTTGACGTCGCAGGTGCGTATTGCCCTCGGTCGGTCAATTGTCCAGCAAATCAACGGCATAGCGAACGAGCTGCCGGTCATTACGCTGGATCCAACATTGGAACAGTTATTGCAAGAGTCGGTAAAGAACGCCGGCAGCGGCGGTCTCGGGCTGGAGCCCGGGCTGGCGGAGAACATGTTCTCTGCCCTGGGTGAGGCGGCGCAGCGCCAGGAAGTCAACGGACAGCCGGCGGTGTTGCTGGTCTCGGCCTTGATCCGGCCGGTGCTGGCGCGCTTGACCAAGGGGGGCATCCCGTCGCTGCGAGTGCTGTCATACAACGAGATACCCGATGACAAGCAGATCAAGGTCGTGGCGTCCGTGGGCGGACAAGCGACTCCGGCCCTGGGTTAACCGACATGGCACGTCGGCGCAGTGTAAATGAGGTAAGTGTGCGATGAAAATAAAACGATTTTTTGCTGCGGATGTGAGAAGCGCCATGCGCATGGTGCGCGAGGAATTGGGCGAAGACGCCGTCATCCTCTCCAACCGACGCGTCAACGGCGGCATTGAAATCATTTCGGCCATCGATTATGACGAAAACGCCCTGCGCCGCGAGGTGCAGCAGGAACATGCGCGTGACACCCAGCGTGCGTCGTCCCGGCCGAGAATAGATGACGTTCACCACCCGGCCCCGACCAAGCCCCAAGTCATCTGGAATGAGGAACCGGCCCTGATGGAGATGCGCGGCGAGATCAAGACCTTGCGCGGCCTGCTGGAAAGCCAGCTGGCCGGCATAGGCCGTGCGGAACCGGAACGCCCCCACCCGTTTTATCAAACGCTCAAACAACGTCTGGCCATGCTCGGCCTGGGCAGCAGCATGGCGCGGGAATTGTTGGAATCCCTGGCGCTTGAGGGCAGCGAGGAAGAGTTGTGGCGTCGCCTGCTGGGCAAGATCGCGGTCAAACTCGCGGTCACTGACGACGACATCCTCAACCACGGCGGCGCCGTCGCCCTGGTAGGACCCACCGGTGTGGGCAAGACTACCACCGTGGCCAAGCTGGCGTCGCGCTTCGTGATGCGCCACGGCGCCCGCAGTGTCGCCCTGATCTCCACCGACAGCTACCGCATCGGCGCCCATGAGCAGCTTAAGGCCTATGCCCGCATCCTGGATGTGCCGATCCGTTTCGCCAACAACGCCGCTGGCTTGCAAAGTGCCTTGGATTATTTCTGCGACAAGCGTCTGGTGCTGATTGACACCGCCGGCATGAGTCAGCGCGATCTGCGCCTGTCGGAACAATTCTCTGTATTAAAAAGCGAAAGCGAGCGTGTGCGCAGTTACCTGGTGGCCTCAACCACCTCACGCCTGTCCGGCCTGCAGGAAGTGGTACGCGGTTTCCAGGGCGTAAATCTGGCCGGTTGCATCCTCACCAAGATGGACGAAAGCACCTGCCTCGGCCATGCCCTGGACGTGGTGATTCGGCACCGGCTGCCGGTGGCCTATGTCAGCGACGGGCAGCGCGTGCCGGAAGATTTGCAGCCGGCGCGGGCCCATACCCTGGTCAGCCGCAGTGTCGCCGTGATGCAAGAAAGTACCGACCTGCTCGACGATGAAATGTCGGGCGTGCGCCTGAATGAGGCGGGTTATTAGTATGTTGATGACGGAGACACAGATGGATCAGGCAGCAGGGCTACGAAAAGTGAGTAAGCCGCACCCGGTGAGGGTGATCGCCGTCGCCAGCGGCAAGGGTGGGGTGGGCAAGACCAATGTTTCGGTCAATCTGGCGCTGGCGATGGTGGCGGAAGGCAAACAGGTAATGTTGCTGGACGCCGATCTGGGTTTGGCCAATGTGGACATCATGCTGGGTCTGCGTCCGCAATTTAATCTCTCCCACGTCATCAACGGCGAACGCACCCTGGAAGAGGTGATTGTCGCCGGGCCCAGTGGTTTACAAATCGTGCCGGCCTCGTCCGGTATGCAGAACATGGCCGAACTGACCCCGGCGCAGCATGCCGGCATGATTCAGGCCTTCAGTGAAGTCGGACATGATCTGGATGCCTTGATCATCGATACCGCCGCGGGCATCGCCGATTCGGTGGTGAGTTTCACCCGCGCCGCGCAGGAAGTCATTATCGTCGTCTGCGACGAACCCACCTCAATTACCGACGCCTATGCCTTGATGAAGGTGCTCAACCGAGATTACGGGATTCAGCGTTTTAGGGTACTATCGAATATGGCGCACAGCATGCAAGAAGGGCGTGAGCTATTCAATAAAATGGTCAAGGTTACCGACCGCTTTCTCGACGTAACCTTGGATTTTATGGGCACTATCCCCTACGATGAGTACCTAAGAAAGGCGTTGCAGCGGCAAAAAGCGGTAATTGAGGCCTATCCCAGAAGTAAGGCCGCAATGGCATTCAAGAATTTGGCGAAGAAAGCCGATAACTGGCCCATACCCAGGAACGCGGGCGGACACCTGGAGTTTTTTGTCGAACGGCTGATTCAGAGTGCACAATAAACGTGAAGGGACGCTGCAATGAACGGACTCGCAATGTACAGCAATACTATGCAAACGACTAAAAAAAACAGTAAGGATGACCTGGTCGTACAACATGCGCCGCTGGTCAAGCGCATTGCCTACCACCTGATGTGTCGTTTGCCACCCAGTGTGCAGGCCGACGACCTGATTCAGGCCGGCATGATCGGCTTGCTCGAGGCGGCCCGCAACTACGATTCCAAACAGGGCGCCAGCTTCGAGACCTATGCCGGTATCCGGGTGCGCGGCGCCATGCTCGACGAGATCCGCAAGAACGATTGGGCACCCCGCTCAGTGCACCGCAAGGCGCGCAAGGTGGCCGAGGCGGTCCGCCAGATCGAAAGCATGAAAGGCCGCGACGCACGCGACAATGAAGTCGCCGAAGCGCTGGACATGTCCCTCAGCGAATATCACCAGACCTTGCAGGCGGCCAGTGGTTATCTGATGCTCAGCTTCGACGACCTGGGCGCTGATGACGAAGCGGTTGCCACCACCCTTTCCCAAGCCGCCACGACGCCTTTCGACGGTCTGCAAAAAGAGGATTTCAAACGCAGCCTGGCCGAGGCCATCGCCGGCTTGCCTGAACGCGAACGCCTGGTGATGACGCTGTATTACGACGAAGAACTCAATCTGCGTGAAATCGGTGCGGTGTTGGGCGTCAGCGAATCCCGCGTCAGCCAAATCCACAGCCAGGCCTTGATTCGTCTGCAGGCCCGCCTGGGTCAGTGGACCAAAAACGAATCGGAATAGTCTCGGGCTAAGCACCATTCTGCTGCCGGCACTCGGCCGCCTGGTCTGCGCGCAGGACATTGGTCGCTGCGCCCCCTTACCCCTTCAATGATTTGTCGCAACGGCCGCTTGGGCCGGTCTTAAGTGGCGCGTGCCCACTAGGCTAACCCGTATGACGGGTCCCCGTTGTGGCGCCATGTAAATTAGTCTCAATGCGGCCTAAACATTTTCCAGCAAGTGCAGATAATAATAGAGAGCTTACAGGGCCGTAATTCAATACCGATGTGTCCGTAACCTCTTTTTCAAGAGCCACTAGGTAAATGGAGGTTTCTAGTCTTGGACAAGAACATGAAAATCCTGATTGTAGATGACTTCTCTACGATGCGTAGGATTATAAAGAATCTGCTCAGGGATCTGGGCTTCAATAATACCGACGAAGCCGACGACGGCAACACCGCGTTGCCGAAACTCCAAAACGGCGATTTCGATTTTCTGGTGACTGACTGGAACATGCCCGGCATGCAAGGTATCGACCTGCTCAAGGCCGTGCGCGCCGACGCCAAGCTTGCGAGTCTCCCCGTGCTGATGGTGACCGCCGAGGCAAAAAAGGAACAGATCGTGGCCGCGGCCCAGGCCGGGGTCAATGGGTATATCGTCAAGCCATTTACCGCAGCTACCCTGAAAGAAAAAATTGACAAAATATTTGAACGGCTCGAAGCGAGCCAGGGCTGAAAGCATGGCGTGGGTAAAGGGACTTTAAATAATGATTCAAAACCAAATATGCAGTGACCAAGGTCTCGAGTACGCCAAGAAATTGCTTGAGTGCATCGAACAGGGAAGGGCTGAAGAAGCGGAACAGGTGCTGGAAGATATTTCCGCCTTGCGCGAGAGCGAACTGTTTCAGGAGCTTGGCAAGCTGACACGCGATTTGCATGATTCTCTGATGAGTTTTCAGTTGGATCCCAAGATGGCGGACATGGCGCAAAAGGATATCCCGGATGCCAAAGAGCGCCTGAATCACGTCATCACCATGACCGAGGACGCTGCCGACAAAACCCTAACCGCAGTGGAAGGTTCCCTCAAGCAGTTTGATGAGCTGAGGGAAAAGGCCACGCGGCTGCAGACCAATTGGGTCCGTTTCAGAAAACGGGACATGGACGTGGATGAGTTCCGCGCCATGAGCGCGGAGATCGATGAATTTTTTAAGTGGCTGGACGACAAAGGAAGCGCAATCAACGCCGGTCTGTCGGACATCATGATGGCGCAGGACTTCCAGGATTTGACCGGGCAGATCATTCGCCGCGTCATTACCCTGGTGCAGGATGTGGAAGACGGGCTGGTGAGTCTGATCCGCATGACCGGTCACAAGATGCACACAGAGGAACAGGGACAGGGGAAACAGGAGAAACAGAAACAAGGGCCGGATATTGAAGCCGTGGGTCCGGCGGTCCCGGGCGTCGATCAAGCCGACGTGGTCAATGGCCAGGACGACGTTGACGACCTGCTGTCCAGCCTCGGTTTCTAAGGACAGACCCTAAGCACGATAGGATATTGAGCTAGATGGCAATCGATCTAAACGATGAAATTCTGCAGGACTTTCTAGTCGAAGCGGGCGAGATCCTCGACCAGTTGGGCGAACAATTGGTTGAATTGGAGCGCAGTCCCGACGACCTCGACTTGCTGAATGCCGTTTTTCGTGGCTTTCACACCGTCAAGGGCGGTGCCGGATTTCTTGGGCTGAATGCCTTGGTGGAGGTGTGTCACCGTGCCGAGGATGTGTTCAACCTGTTGCGTCAGGGCGAGCGTCAGGTCAACCCGCAGTTGATGGATGTCATTCTGAAGGTCACCGACATCGTCAATGAGATGATGGATTACATCCGCTCCGGCGAGGACCCGCCCGAAGCAGCGCCGGAAATCCTGCAGGCCTTGGAGGCCATCCTCAAGGGTGAAACGATCGCGGCTGCACCGGCTGCCGAGGCCCCTGAATCGATTCCTGAGCCGCCGGCGGCTCAGGCCGCCCCCACGGCCGACGAAGCGCGAGCAGGCGCCTCCGACGAAGAAATCAGCGACGACGAATTCGAAGCCCTGCTGGACGAATTACAGGGCAGTCCCAAGCCCGCCGCCGAGACTGAAACAGCGGCTCCCGCTGCGGACAATGACGTGGCCGGCGCGGCCGACTCGGATGAGATTTCCGAGGAAGAATTCGAGGCCTTGCTGGATCAATTGCAGGGTTCGGGTGAAGTGGCAACGCCCGCCCCCAGCGCCAGCGACGCGGCGGTCTCCACAGGGGCGCCGCAGGGCGCAGTCGCCGGCGGCGATTCCGACGAGATTGGCGAAGATGAGTTCGAGGCCCTGCTGGACGAGCTCGAATCCAAGAAGCAGACACAGCCTGACGCGGGCCAGGTCTCTCAGCCTGCGCCTCAGCCGCCGGCCGAGAAGGCGCCGCCGCAAACCGCCGCCAAAGCCGCGCCCGCCAAGCCCGCCAAGGAGGCGGCGCCGGTTGCCGAGACCAGTGTGCGCGTGGATACCAAGCGTCTGGACGACATTATGAACCTGGTCGGCGAGCTGGTGTTGGTGCGCAATCGCATGGCGACCCTGAAAACCAACATGGCCGCCGACGGTGAGGTGAGTAAGGCCATCGCCAATCTCGATCTGGTCACCGCCGATCTGCAAAGTTCGGTGATGAAGACCCGCATGCAGCCGATCAAGAAGGTATTCGGCCGTTTCCCCCGCGTGGTGCGCGACTTGGCCCGCAGTCTCAAGAAAGAAGTCAATCTTGAACTCATCGGTGAAGATACCGACTTGGACAAGAACCTGGTGGAGGCCCTGGCCGACCCGCTAGTGCATCTGGTGCGCAACTCCGTCGACCATGGGATCGAAATGCCGGACGAACGCGAGCAAGCGGGCAAGGACCGCACCGGCACCGTCGTGTTGTCGGCGCAGCAGGAGGGTGACCACATCCTGCTCATGATCGAGGACGACGGTAAGGGCATGGATCCGGACACCTTGCGCCAGATCGCGGTGAGCAAAGGTGTGATCGATGAAGACACCGCCGCGCGTCTGGATGACAAGGCCTGCTACAACCTGATTTTCGCCCCGGGCTTTTCCACCAAATCAGAGATCTCCGATATCTCCGGGCGCGGTGTCGGTATGGACGTGGTCAAAACGCGTATTGCGCAACTCAACGGCGCAATCGAGATCGACTCCACGCTGGGGCGGGGCAGCCGCATTATTATCAAGCTGCCGCTGACCCTGGCGATCATGCCGACCCTGATGGTGGTGCTCGGCGAGCAGGTGTTCGCCCTGCCGCTGGCCAATGTCAGTGAAATATTCGATATGGATTCGGCCAAGCGCAGCACGGTTGACGGCAAAGAGGTGGTCATCATTCGTGAAAAGGCCGTGCCCCTGGTGCGCCTCAGGTCTTGGCTGATCAAGGGCCATGCCGCCAATGTCGAGACCGAGGGCGATGGTTTCGTTGTCGTCACAGCGGTGGGCAATCAATTGATCGGTTGCGTGGTTGATCAGCTGGTGGGCCAGGAAGAAGTGGTGATCAAACCCCTGGGCGCCATGTTGCACGGCACTAAAGGCATTTCCGGTGCCACAATCACAGGTAATGGTGGAATCGCCCTAATACTGGATATGCCAGGGCTCATGGAAGCCTATGCCAGCCGTTTGTAGGAGAACACCATGCCGGTTCGGGTCCTGGTTGTCGATGACTCATCATTTTTCAGAAAGCGACTGACCGAAATACTCAATGGCGATAACCATATTGAAGTCGTCGGTGCGGCGATCAATGGCAAGGAGGCCATCGAGCTTGTAAAAAAGCTTAAACCCGATGTCGTCACCATGGACATCGAGATGCCGGTGATGGACGGCATTACCGCGGTGCGCAAGATCATGCAGTCCGATCCGCTGCCTATCCTCATGTTTTCATCCCTGACCACCGACGGCGCCAAGGCGACGCTGGACGCACTTGAAGCCGGTGCGACTGATTTTCTGCCCAAGCGCATGGAAGACATCTCGCAGGACCGGGAGTCGGCCAAACGTCAGCTCTGCGCGCGCGTGCGTTTGATCGGTGCCCGGGGCTTGCAAAAGGGCCCGCTACTCGCGGCCAAACCCCAGTTCGCCGCGCCGGCGCCAAAACCGGCCCCCGGGCTGCGGCGCGGCAAGTTCAGATTGGTGGCCATCGGGACGTCGACGGGCGGACCGGTGGCCTTGCAACAAGTGCTGACCGGTCTGCCGGCCTCTTTTCCTTTGCCTATCCTGCTGGTGCAGCACATGCCGGCCAGTTTCACGCCGGCCTTTGCCGAACGTCTCAACAAGTTGTCGGCCATTCGTATCAAAGAGGCCTGCGACGGCGATCGTTTGGAAAACGGCTGCGCCTATCTGGCCCCGGGCGGGATGCAGTTGCTGCTGGAGGAACGCCACGGCGGCGCCGTGATCCGCATAGTCGAAAGCCGTCCGGGACAGACCTACAAGCCCAGCGTGGACGTTACCTTCGGCTCGGCCTCGAAACTGTTCGGCGCGGATGTATTGGCCATTGTGCTCACCGGTATGGGTGCCGATGGGCGCGAGGGTGCGCGCATGCTGAAGCACGGGGGTGCCAGCGTCTGGGCTCAGGACAAGGGCAGCAGTGTGATCTACGGCATGCCAGCGGCTGTAGTCGAGGCCGGGCTGGCCGATAAGGTATTAGCGTTGAATGCAATCGGCCCCAGCTTAATGGAAGTGGTGTAACGGCTTTATATGGATATCCTCACACTCATCGGCCTCGCGCTCGGCTTTGGCGCCATTCTTGTCGGCAACATTCTCGAGGGTGGGCATACCGACTCCCTGGTACAGGGGGTCGCCTTTTTGATCGTCGCCGGCGGTACGGTCGGCGCGGTGATGGTCCAGACGCCCCTGTCGGTGTTTCTGCGTTCCTTGAAGATGTTCATGTGGATCTTTCTCCCCCCCAAGGTGGAGCAGAAGGCAGCGGTGGAAAAGATCGTCAGTTGGAGCAACATCGCCCGTAAAGAGGGCTTGTTGGGGCTGGAGTCGTTGGTGGAGTCGGAGACCGACAGCTTTGCCCAAAAGGGGCTGCAACTGTTGGTGGACGGCTCCGAGCCGGAGACCATTCGCAGTATTCTGGAGGTCGAAATCGGCGTCAAGGAACACTTCGACACCCAGGCGGCCAAGGTCTACGAAGGGCTGGGCGGCTATTCCCCCACCATCGGCATCATCGGCGCCGTCATGGGCCTGATCCACGTGATGAACAATCTGGCCGATCCCAGCAAGCTCGGCTCGGGCATCGCCGTGGCCTTCGTCGCCACTATTTACGGTGTCGGTCTGGCCAATCTCATCTTTCTGCCCGTCGCCACTAAATTGAAAGGCATCATCCACAACCAGACCCAATTCCGCGAAATGGTGGTTGAGGGTGTTATCTCCATCGCCGAAGGCGAAAACCCCAGGAATATCGAAACCAAGCTGGATGGCTATCTGCATTAAGGCCTGTGAACACTAATTTCAAAGCAGCGCCGGCGGCCCATTTTTCTCGGGACAAGGCGCATTGAGCGGCAGTGTACTTACTGTACATGAGCGAAATGCAACGCCGTCCCGAGGAAAATGGGCCCCGTCCCTTCGGGTTGCGCCCCAGAACGGGCCATGCGGCGTTGCTCGGCGCTCATTTGGAATCACCAAACTACGCTTCTCGCGCCTTGCCTGGCCCGTTCTGGGGCGGCAACGCTGCTTTGAAATTAGTGTTCACAGGCCTTGGCCCGCATTTCTCACCGGGCCGCCGGCGGTTCGACGAGGCACAGAAATTGCACCATCTCCTTGGCAGTCACTTTTTTGACTCGCGGATTGGGACATGTTGCTGACTGAGTTGATATGGCGCGCAAGAAAAAACCCGAAGAGCACGAAAACCACGAACGTTGGTTGGTCTCATACGCCGACTTCATTACCCTGTTGTTCGCCTTTTTCGTGGTGATGTACGCCCTGTCGTCGGTTAACGAAGGCAAGTATCGCGTGCTATCGGACTCCCTGATCGCCGCGTTTCGCAACGCGCCGCAAAGCCTCAAGCCGATCCAGATCGGCGCCCCGGTGAAGGCGCCCGACAAGGTGATGCCGGACAGCCAGCCGCAATTGAAGGCCATTCCCTACAGCCCGCCTATGAACGTCTCCTCGAAGGAGATGGAAGAGGGCGGAGAACAGGGCCATGGCCGCGACCGGGAGAATTTGAACAAGATCCAGAAACAGCTGGAAAAGGCGCTGGGGCGCATGATCGAACAGGACCTGATCGCGGTGAAACGCACCGGCCGGGGGTTGGAGGTGGAGATCAATACCGCCGTGCTGTTCGACAGCGGCAGTGCCCTGATCCAGCCTGCGGCCGTGCCCACCTTGACTAAGGTGGCGGCGGCGTTGAAGGGATTTCCCAACGCCGTGCAAGTGGAAGGCTTTACCGATGACGTGCCCATCGACACGCCCGCCTACCCCTCCAACTGGGAGTTGTCCGCCGGCCGTGCCGCCAGCGTCGTGCACGTGTTTTCCGACGAAGGGGTGGATCCGTTCCGCATGTCGGCCATCGGCTATGGTGAATATCGACCGGTGGCCCTGAATACTACTGCCGAGGGGCGGCGCCGCAATCGCCGCGTGGTGATCGTGATCCTCTCCGAGGCGGCGGAAAAATTGTACAACCTGGACAAGGTGGTGGAACTCAAGGCCAAGGACAGGCCGGCGCAGGACATCGATTTGGATAACCCCCCCGACTTGATCGAACTGCCGCTAATGACGCCCAGCGCGCCGGTGCCCGAGACCGGCTTTCCGCAAGAGTTGCCCTTGCGCGGGCGTGATACCAACTCCGGCAACCGCGCCGAACAGCAGCGGTTGATGGACATTATGGATCAGGCGGAAACGGACCCGCCGCGCGAGGAGGACGCGCCGTGAGGGTCTGGGCCGTGGCCAATCAGAAGGGCGGTGTGGGCAAGACCACCAGCGCCGTCAGCCTGGCCGGGCTGCTGACCCAGCGTGGCCGGCGCGTGCTGCTGTTGGACATCGATCCGCACGGCTCCCTGACTTCGTATTTCCGTTTCAATCCGGACGAGCTGGAAAGCAGCATTTTTACCCTGTTCCAGGACCAGGTTGTCAATCCCATCAGCGTCATCCGCCCGACCCGCTTCGAGAATCTGCACCTCCTGCCGGCGACCATGGCGCTGGCCACTCTGGATCGTCAGCTGGGCGCGCGCAGCGGCATGGGCTTGGTGCTAAGCCGCGCCCTGAAGACGCTGGCCGGGCGCTACGACTATGCGTTGATCGACTGCCCGCCCATGCTCGGGGTGTTGATGGTGAACGCCATGGCGGCCTGCGATCATTTGGTGATTCCGGTGCAGACCGAGTTTCTCGCCCTCAAGGGGCTGGAGCGCATGCTGAAGACGCTTTCCATGATCACCCGTTCACGCAGCGTGCGCCTGCCGTACACCATCGTGCCAACCATGTTCGATCGCCGCACCCGCGCCTCTAGCGACACCCTGCGGCTGCTGAGGACGCGCTACAGCGCCGAATTGTGGAATGCCGTGATCCCGGTGGACACCCAGTTTCGCGAGGCCAGTCGAATCGGTGTACCCCTGCCGTTGTTGGCGCCCCAGGCACGCGGCGTGGCGGCCTATACGCGCTTGCTGGATACCCTGGTGAGCACTCATGCCGGCGAGCGGCAGGCGGCGGTCATATGAGCCGGGACGACGAACAGGATTTCGTTACCGTGGTCGAGCATGAGCAGGCGCTCAAGGTCTACATCGATGCCTTGCTGCTTGAGCCCCCCGCTGACGACGCTGCGTCCGTCGAAACCGCCGCGCCGACCCCGCTGGTTGCGCCCGTGGCGGCCGAGCCCGACGCTGCGACGGTGGCAATCGACGCGGTTGAACCGCCGCCTCAGCCGCGGCGGCGGCAAGCACCAGCCGTCGACCGCGATGCGCCGTTTGAGTGTTTGCTGTTTAAAGTGGCAGGTGGCTTGAGGCTGGCCGTACCCCTGGTGCGCCTGACCGGTATTCTGAAATGGGAGGGACACCTGACGCCCATTCCCGGTTACGCCGATTGGTTTCTCGGCCTGATGTCCAAGCGCGGCCGGCAAGTGAAGGTGATCGATATCGCCGCCTTTGTCATTCCCGAAAATCACAACGCACGACAAGCCCTGGCGGACACGCGCCGCTATCAGCATCTGTTATTAATCGACGACGGCAAGATCGGCCTGGCCTGCGACGACCTGGGCCGGGTGTTGAAATTGTCTGCGGATAAAGTGCGCTGGCGCAAGGACGCCGGCAGCCGTCCCTGGTTGGCCGGTACCGTGATCGAGCAGATGAGCGCGTTGCTCGACGTCGAGCAACTGACGGCCATGCTAAAGGAAGGCGCACCATCGGACGACATACATGAAGATACCAGGGAACCGGTTGATTTATCGGATGTTAGACACCCGAGTCGACCCGACGACATTTAGCTAGACCAGGAGCACAGCGATGAGCACAAGCGAGCAGGCAGAAAATAATCCGATTACACAGTGGGTGACTTTTCGCTTGGGTGAAGAAACCTATGGCATCAATGTCATGCAGGTACAGGAAGTCCTGCGCATGACCGAAATCGCCCCGGTGCCGGGGGCGCCAGGCTATGTGCTGGGCATCATCAATCTGCGCGGCAATGTCGTCACCGTCATGGACACGCGCAGTCGCTTCGGCCTGCCGCCGCACGAGGCCGACGAGGCCACGCGTATCGTGATCATCGAGGCCGAAGACCAGGTCGTGGGCATTCTGGTGGACAGCGTCGCCGAGGTGGTCTACCTAAAACAATCCGACATCGAGATCGCACCCAATGTGGGCAACGAAGAGAGCTCGCGTTATATTCAGGGGGTGGCGAATCGGGACGAAGGCCTGCTGATATTGGTTGACCTGGACAAACTCCTGACAGACGAAGAGTGGAAGGAGTTCGCCAGCCTGTAACCGCCAGGCCGCAAGGGAGGGTCGCCATGGCTGAAATCGACAACTCGAATCCTATCGGCCCGGTCTGGCCGCAGCGCCCGATACGACGGGTGGAGGACGACGACAAGGCAAAGGACGAGCGCCGTTGGAAACAACAAAAGCGGCGCCAACAGGGAGGTAATAATGATAAAAAGGATGATGGCAAGCCGCATATCGATGAATATGCCTAATGCATCCCGGGGAGCTCCGTATCCATGGATAATCTCGTTTACATAGCCGCCGTTCTGAGTCTGGTGCTGGTGGTATGTGTGGTGCTGCTGGCAAAGCGGCAGTCGCGTCTGCAACGGGGACTGGCGGAGAACCGGGAACGCATCGATCATTTAATGGATGAACTCAAGGCCTTGTATGCCGGCGCCGCCGGGCAGGGCAGTCATATCGCCCGCATCGAGGAACAGATCGGCCAATTGTCAGACCGGCAGGAACAAATCGATGAACAGGACCCGACCAGCCAAAGCTACAGCGAAGCTATCGAACTGATCCAGAGCGGCGCCTCCGTCGACGAACTGGTGCGCCACGGGCTGCGCCGCGAAGAGGCGGAACTGTTGATGCGCCTGCACGGCGAGCAGTCGCTGGATTAACCCCCATTTTCCACCACCGTCCGTAGCGGGACGATTCAAGCTGCGGCTGCCCAGGCAGGGCGTGCCATTGGGTCGTCACAGCAGGCGGGGTGAGACACGGGGGTGACCGTGGCGCGGCTTTTCTTCAGGCCTGCGCATCCTCTGTCACGCTGTGTCTGCCGGACAGGTGATAGGCAAAGGCGATGACTTGCGCCACCGCCACGTATAAGCTTTCCGGGATTTCATCCCCCAGCTCGATTTGCGCCAGGGCGGTGACCAGCACTTCGTTGTCTTCCTGAATGGGAATGTCGTGGGCCCGGGCGATGGCCAGGATCTGCTCCGCCAGATCGCCCTGACCTTTGGCGGTGACCGTGGGGGCGGCCTTGCCGTCCCACTTCAATGCCACTGCCTTGGGCGGTTTTCGGTCTTGTTCGCTCATGCCTTGATATCCAATACGATCTGCGTCGCGGCCCGTTCCCGGGCGCCCGGTGGCGTTCCTTGAAAACAGCCCAGCTCGCCGGGCTCCAATCCCGCTGCGCGATAGCGCTGTGACAGGTCGGCCAGGTGTTGCTTGAATAGCTGGCTGGTGTGGGCATTTTCGGCCCAGAACAGGGTGGAAACTTTATCCTTGATCAGGCGCAGCCGGGCGTACACCGGGCCCAGCCCGTCAAGATTAAAGGCCAGGGTGACGCTCCAGGGAGGGTTGCCGTCTTCCTCACCCTGTTCGCGCGCCGTGTCTTCTTCGATGACCATGTCGAAGATATCGATCTGTTGACCGTTGCGCAGCGGCAGTTCGAAGGCCCAGCTGTTCGGTGTTTGCTCGCCGGGCGGCAGGGAGGCGGCCTGGTGCAACTGTGTGCGGGCCAGCGCTGCCTCAGTCTGTCTGCCCAGCTCCTGCAACAGCAGTTGCAGCGTGCCCAGTTGCTGCAGCGTCGCGGCGGCGCGCGCCTGCGCCTGCGGCGCCTGGCCGCGCAGGGGGGGCGGGGTGGCGAGGGGCTGCGACGCTGCGGCACTGGACTGGAATGCTGATGCCTGCGGCGCGCTGACGCGCGGCGCTTGTTGCACCGCGCCCAGCAGGCGTAACAGATTGGCCTTCAGATCGCCGGCAGTGGCGGAGTATGCGCCCGGGGCCGGCTTCTCGCCGCCGGTCTGCACGGTGTGTTGTAATGCCTGCTTCAACTGCATGCCGCCTGGGTCCGCGGCGTTTTTAGCAAGCCTGCTTTCCAGGAATATGCCTGAATTGGCAATGCTCTGTTTAAGCTGCTGGGCATTGCCGATTTTATCCGCCGTCGGCAATTGGCGATAAAGCTGTTTGGTAATGGCCTCCACCGCCGGCGGCAGGGGCATTAGGCGGCCGGCCTGACTATTGAGCTGACTGAGATTGGCCAATAGGCCGGCCATGCCGGCCTGTTGCGGTAGCGCCTGTTTTAACAGGGCATTAACGGCGGTTTGCATGGGTGCCGATGAGCTGTCGGCGCGCCCCGGCGCGGCCGTGGAGAGATTCGTCGGTGCCGCGGAGCCGAGCAGCCGTGCCTGCAGCACCGGTTTGTCACCGAGCTGGGTCACGGTCAATTCCAGCCGTTGACCGGCGGCAAGTTGTACATGGGTCTTTGCCAGCAACTGCTGATTATCGACTTGCAGCAGCACGGCCTGGGGCGTGGCCTGCCTGACCACCCGGGCGTGCATGATCTGGCCGATCTGCCAGGCGTTGACGGTCGCCCGAATCTGGCGGGGCGTCATGGTGGTTGGCGGTGGGCCGTTGATTTCCATGGGGGATAAAGAGAAGCCCTGATTGTCCGATTTACTCTTAGGGGGTTTATATATTGCCAAGCCGTAACTCGGATGTATAGATAATCGGCCTTAACGGAGTTTTTCTGAATTCATCATGACCTCGAAGAAACAACACCTGCTGTGGTATGTGCGCCGCAACCGGGATGTGCGCGGGCCGTTTCCAACGGCGGTCATCTCCCAGTTCCTGTTGCTGGGGCGCCTGCAAAAATCCGACTACGTCAGCCTTGATCGTCAGGAATGGCGGGAGATCGGCAACGTGGTCGAGTTGCAGCCCGAGGTGTTGAGGGCCGACTTGAGCGAAACCGCGAACCAGTCGAATCTGGAGGCCGCCAGGCGCGGTGCCGATGAGCGCGATGTGGGCGATCGGCGTCGGGCCGATGATCCCGACTATGTCGACCAGCGTAAGGGCGAACGCCGCGGGGTGGAAAGCGAGGAAATGCGTATCCACCGCGAACGGCGCGCCGCATTGCGTCAGGGGGAATCGGAAAAGAAGAAAAGGCGGCAGCAAACTTTTTTGACAATTGTTTTGCTACTGGTGTGCGCAGGTGTGCTGGGCCTTTTGTTTATCTCCACTCCACGTCAGACGGACGGGGCGATCGATTGCGCCGCCGATCCGGCGCCCGGGGTCAACTGGAGTAATTGTAATTTGCAGGCCGCCGCATTCGATGGTGCCGATCTGAGCCGCGCGCATATTCGCAACGCTAATCTTACCAATGCCTCATTCTATCGAGCCACGCTGACAGGCGCCGATCTGGCCTATACCAATCTGGCATTGGCCAATCTCCGCATGACCGACATGGCCCAGGTCATCATGACCGGGGCGACATTGCGCGGTGCCGATTTACGTGGCGCCGATTTGCGCGGTGCCGATCTCTCCTATGCCGACCTGCAAGGCGCACAACTGGCCGGTGTCAGCCTCGAGGGCGCCAGGCTGGACAAGGCGGTCTGGATCGACGGAACGCTGTGTGCGCGCGAGTCGGTGAGTGGCTGTGTGCCCGCCGCCGTTTCCAACTAGCCATCACTGCATCGTTTTGTCCGCTGCCCTGACCGAGAATATCGTCAATTTTGACAATACCGCCGATGTCGGTGCCCATCCGAGTGCCAATTTTTATTTTTGAGTATCAAACTGACCCAAAGCTATGGGAACGAGGTGGTGATGTAGCGCCATACCCGCAGCGAAGGCGACCAGTGCTTGGGGGACAGCCCCGCCTTTAATTTGAGATGGGCAAAAAACTGTTCCGGCTCGGGCAACTGTTCCCAGACACTGGGCAGGAAGGTGCCCCTGTGGCCATCTTGTTGAATAATCAGGCCGTCGATACCCGGACGCAGCTGGGTGATCAAATCGGTTTGCGAGTCAAACTGCATCTCCTCTGCGGGATTGAGAATGGCGATATGAATATCGATGCGTTCGAACTCCGCCATTGTCACGGGCAGGAAACGTGGATCGCTAAAGGCGGCTGCGTAGGCGTTGCGGGCCACGTCCAGCACCACAGGCTGGTAGGCCTCCAAATTACCGATGCAGCCGCGCAGCTCATGGTCCAGGTGCAGGGTGACGAAAGCGGCGCGCTGTTGCCTTAGCCGATCCGGATAATCCTGTATCTCGAGCCGGATCTGTTCGCCGTGGTTCAGCGTGTGGGCGATACTCTGTCGCGCCACGTCCAACAGGGTGTCCTGTTCTGCCGCAGTGACGGCAGCCGCTGCGGCCTCATCTGAAGACATAGGCACCGTATCCCACCACCTGATCTCTCGGCCCGGCGGTATCGCCGGAGTTACGCAGATCGACGATCTCCGCCTTCAATCCCAGCTTGCGCGCCAGCGTCAGCATGCCGCTGACGGGGATGCGGCCGCAGGCGTCTTCATAGCCGAGCGTGTCGGGCGCCAGGTGTTTGATGGCGTCGGAGGTGTGCTGGTCCATCTGTTGTGCGGTGGCATAGTCGTGGTAATGGCTCAGGTCGGAACTGATGACGATCAGGGTCGTCCGGTCCAGTCCGGCCTGTTCCAGTACTTCGCAGACTTCATCGGCGCTGGCATCGCCAACCACTAAGGGGACCAGTTTGAAGTCAGCCAAAATGGATTGCAGAAACGGCAGTTGCACTTCCAAGCTGTGTTCCATTATGTGCGCTTCGTCCAAGATGTTGACCTGGGGCAATTGGCTCAGCCGTGCAATCATGGTCCGATCCAGCGGCACGTTCCCCAGCGGAGTGGCAAAGCTCTCGGCGCTGCTGGCGGCCAGACCCAGCAGCGGCACCCGGTGTGAGGGTCCGAGCAGCACGACGCGTTTGATCGTGTCGCGCTGGCCCTCCAACAGGTGGTAGGCGCTGGCGGCCACGCAGCCGGAATAGATGTAGCCCGCGTGCGGGGCGATGATGGCCTTGGGCGCGGCGCCGCTGGAGGTGGCCTGATCCAGAAATTGGCGCACCATGTGTTTCAGTGTGGCCGCGTCATCGGGATAGAACATACCGGCAACGGCGGCGGGTCTGACCTTGCTCATACGACACCTTCCTGAATCTGTGAATGGACGCTGTCCGCAACACAACAAGTATAACGTCGGTCTGTCGTGATTCCAGGCGCACACCAATCGCGGGCTTGCAATCTGGCGCTGTTAACACTATTAAATTCCAGTATGAGTGACGCGATGCAGATGCAAACAGTGGTTCCTACCACATTTTGGCACAGGCTCGAGGATGGCCGCATACAGTGCGATGTCTGTCCCCGTTTTTGCAAGTTACACGAGGGGCAGCAGGGCTTGTGTTTTGTGCGCGCCAACCAGGGCGACCAGATCGTGCTTACCACCTATGGCCGTTCCAGTGGCTACTGTATTGATCCCATTGAGAAAAAGCCGCTAAACCATTTTCTGCCGGGCACCCCGGTGCTGTCCTTTGGCACAGCCGGCTGCAATCTGGCCTGCAAGTTCTGTCAGAACTGGGACATGAGCAAGGCCCGCGAGATGGATGTGTTGGCCGATGAGGCGCCGCCCGCGGCGATCGCCCAGGCGGCCAAGGAACTGGGCTGTGCCAGTGTCGCCTACACCTATAATGATCCGGTGATTTTCCTCGAATACGCCGTGGATGTGGCCAAGGCCTGTCATGAGCGCGGGATCAAGTCCGTTGCCGTCACGGCGGGCTACATCACGCCGCAGCCGCGCAAGCTGTTCTTTGAGCACATGGATGCTGCCAATGTGGACCTGAAGGCCTTCACCGATGAGTTCTACTATAAGGTCTGCGGTGGTCACTTGCAGCACATCCTCGATACCCTGATGTATATCAAGCACGAGACCGATTGCTGGTTGGAAACGACCACGCTCATTATCCCGGGCAGCAACGACTCGGACGATGAGCTTAAGCGCATGACCGAGTGGGTGGTGGAAAACCTGGGTCCGGACGTGCCCATGCACTTTTCCGGCTTCCATCCCGACTGGAAGATGATGGACGTGCCCGCCACCCCCATGGCCACCCTGGTGCGCGCGCGCAATATCGCCCTGGCCGCCGGTGTGCGTTACGCCTATACCGGCAATGTGCACGACAAGGCCGGCGAGAGCACCTATTGCCATCAGTGCGGCAAGATGCTGATCGGTCGCGACTGGTACGTGTTATCGGATTGGCATTTGAGCGAGGATGGTCAGTGTGAATTCTGCGGTGCGCGATGCAGCGGGGTATTCCATGGTCCGCCGGGGGCGTGGGGCGCTAAGCGTATGCCGATTAGGTTAAAGGATTACGCAGCGCTCGCGTGATGCGGACTAGCTCGCATCGGTCATCTGGTACAGCTTGGAGATGCCGTCTGTGCTTTCGAAGGTCACGCCCAAGTCACGCAGCAGACCGTCCTTGATGCTGTAGATCCAGCCGTGTATAGAGAGTTCCTGGCCCCGCCCCCAGGCGCTCTGGACGATGTTGGTGTGGCAGACATTGAACACCTGTTCCACCACGTTCAGCTCGCACATGCGGTCCCAGCGTTGTTCCCGGTCGGCAATCTGCTTCAGGGCTTGATGGTGCTTCTGATACAGGTCCTTGAGGTGGCGCAGCCAGTAGTCGACAATGCCGAAAGACTGGGTTTGCATGGCCGCCTGTACCCCGCCGCAGCCGTAATGACCGCAGACGATGATGTGCTTGACCTTGAGGACGTCAACGGCATATTGGATCACCGACAGGCAATTCAGATCGGTATGAATGACCGCATTGGCGACGTTGCGATGTACGAACAATTCGCCCGGCAGCAGGCCGACGATTTCATTGGCCGGCACACGGCTGTCGGCGCAGCCGATCCACAGGTATTCCGGTGCCTGCTGCGCCGACAGCTTCTTGAAAAAGGTCGGGTCCTCGGCGTTGATGGCCTCGGTCCAGGCCTTGTTATTTTCAAATAAGTCGTTGAGGTCGGTCATGATCTTCATACTACGTTAAGGGGCGGCCTGAGCATACCAGTGTTGCCCGAAATCGGGCTAGTCCGAATGGCTCAGTGCTTCCTTTTCTTCCAATTGTTCGGCCGGGGTGCGGGCCTGAAAATTGGCCAGGTAGCGGGCGCCTTTTTCGATCTGTTCCGCGAGGCGGCGGATCTCGCTCATGAGCTCCAATTGACTGACCATTTCGCGCGCGCTAACGCGTGCCTCGGTGCCGGCGCGCAGCAGTTGCGCCTTGAGCGCCTGGTATTCGCTCTGCAGCTGTGCCAGCAGCTGGGCGCAGGTCTCGCTGTGGTACTGCTCGCGGCTGACGTCGGCTGCCAGGGTCAAGTGCACCGCGCCGCCCTTGAAGTGGTTGATCGCCTCGTCGAGAGCTGTGTCGTGCAGCTCGTGACGCTGGGCCTGGGCGGCGGCAATGTGTTCGGCCAGATGGGCGACGGTGCTGTAATAACGCCCTACACGGATGGCATTGGGAAGGGCCTCGGCCAGTTCCGAGGGCAGGTCGGTCTTTTGTAGCGAGGTGCAGTACTCTCCCGTGCTGGTCACCAGCCGGTCCAGAATTTGGCGGTCACTACGCAGTTGACCGCCGGGCCCGAGCTCAGCGCTGATGGCGCCCTTGGCGACGCGACGGCCAATCTCGGCGATACGCTGCAGTTCCAGACCCAGGGCGCGGAAGGCCAGCACGGGGGTGCCCAGCAGGGTGCGGTCCAGATGATGGGGGCGGGCCTCGTCCTCTTCGGTGGAGCGGAAGCGCGGTTCGAGAAAGGCCACCAGGCGGTCGGTCATGGGCCACAGCAGCGCGACGCCCAGGATATTGAAGAAGCTGTGGAACAGGGCCAATACCGCCGGCACTTCGGCGATGTAGCCCAGCATATTCTGCAAGCCCTGTACCGCGGCCAGCATCCAGGGCAGGATCAGCAGGGCCACGGCGCCGGTGATCAGATTGAAGGCCACATGGGCGGCCGCCACCCGTTTGGCGTTGGCGGTAGCACCGATCACCGCCAGCAGGGCGGTGCTGGTCGAACCCACATTGGCGCCGATGGTCATGGCCGCGGCGGCGGGCAGGGGGATCACGCCGCCGCCTGCGGCGGTGAGAATGATGGCCATGGCGGCGCTGGAAGACTGCATCAGCACGGTCATCACAAAGCCGCTGACCACCAGCAGTAACAGCCCCAGCCCGTCGGGTTGCAGTGTGGCAAACTGGAGCGAGCCGCCCAGGCCCTCGAACCCCCCTTTGAGGACCTCGATGCCGAGAAAAAATACGCCGAAGCCCGCCAAGGCCTGGCCCACGGCGCCGGCGCGGCTGTCGTTGCGGAACAGCCACAGCCCCATGCCCAGGCCGATGGCGGGCAGGGCAAAGCCCTTGATATCGATATGAAAGCCGATCAGGGCCACTAGCCAGGCGGTCATGGTGGTGCCGATATTGCTGCCGTAAATCACCGTGATCGCTTGGCGCAGCGACATCAGCCCGGCGTTGACGAAGCCCAGTGTGGCCATGGTCACGGCACCTGAGGATTGCACCAAGGCGGTGATGCTAAAGCCTGCCAGAATGCCGCGCAGGGTGGTACGGGTAGCGCTTTCCAGAATGCTCTGCAGGGCCTGACCGGCGGCGAGCCGCAGGCCGTGGGTCATCAGATACATGCCCAATAAAAAGAGGCCGATGCCCCCGAGCAGGCTGCTGCCGATACTGAAATCCATCTCAGGTCTTGTAAGTATGTGGCTTAATTGTGCCGCATTGTGAATGGTTATAGCGGCCGACTATATTATATTTAAAATAAATATATAATATTCGAAACTATATAGGGTAATCTTATATCGAATTGAAGAGGCGATCCCTCGATTTCAAATTAAGCATAATCCGGAATCCTTTTATATGACGACAACCGCAGTCCAGACCCCCAGCCGCTCGCTTGAGGAGCAGCTGCATGATCTCAACGCCCGCTACCATGGCCTCACACCGGAACAGCGGGTCAAGCAGCTGTATCGTGATTTCGACGCCGGTGAGGTTATGCTGACTTCCTCGTTTGCCACCAACTCGGCCTTCTTGCTGCATCTGTTTGCCACCACGGCGCCGGATCAGGTGATCCATTTCATCGACACCGGCTATCACTTTCCCGAAACCCTGGCCTACAAAAAGAAGCTCACCGAGCTGTATCACCTGAACGTGGTGGACGTGCATCCCGAGCCTTGGAAGCACGAGTATACCCTCAAGGACCAGACCTGGAAAACCGACCCCGATTTTTGTTGTTCCATCAACAAGGTCGAGCCCTTGCAGGAGATCAAAAAGGATTACAATGTCTGGGTCTCCGGCCTGATGCGCTGGCAGACCGAGCACCGCGCCTCACTGGATATATTCGAATATCGCGGCGGCATTATTAAATTCTACCCCCTGCTGGATGTCACCAAGGAGCAGCGTGATGCCTATATTCGCGATCATAAGCTGCCCTTCCATCCGCTGGTGGCGCAGGGCTATTCTTCGGTGGGCTGTACCCATTGCACCCGGGCCGGCGACGACCGCTGCGGCCGCTGGGTGGACTCATCCAAGTCCGAGTGCGGACTGCATTTATAGATACCGCTCCGGCTGAATTCCCAACCTGCAGGGCCCCCTGGGTATTGAGCCCAGGGGGCTTTTATTTACGGCCGATAATCGGGGTTGGGGATTAAGCTTTTCTAATAATTAGGTCGATATAGGGATAGGCCCCGTCGCACATGGAGAGGCGGGCGCAAGCGAAAGGAACAAGCATGAAGTACGACGTCGTCGATGCACGTATCACCCCCGAAGGACATCTGGATGTACTGTCCCAGCTGGAGGTCGCCAAGCTGCGCGATACCAGTCAGGGCGGCCTGTATCACATCTTCCGCAACTGTTCGCTGGCGGTGTTGAACTGCGGCGGTCATCTGGATGACGGCCGTGAGCTGCTGCAACGCTATAAGGATTTTGATATCTGGGTGGTGCAACAGGAACGCGGTATCAAGCTGGAAGTGCAAAACGCACCGGCCACCGCCTTCGTTGACGGTAAGATGATCAAGGGCATCAGCGAACACCTGTTCGCCGTGCTGCGCGACGTGGTCTACGTGAATGACGAAATCCATGGTACCGGCCGCTTCGATCTCAACGACAGCGAAGGCATTAGCAATGCCGTGTTCCATATCCTGCGTAATGCCAATGTGCTGCAGCCCAACTCGAATACCAATATGGTGGTCTGTTGGGGCGGCCATTCCATCGAGCGCAGCGAATATGAATATACCAAGGAAGTCGGGCATGAACTGGGGCTGCGCACTTTGAATATCTGCACCGGCTGCGGTCCGGGTTCCATGAAGGGCCCCATGAAGGGCGCCACCATCGGCCACGCCAAGCAGCGCATTAATAACGGCCGTTATCTCGGTATTTCCGAGCCGGGCATCATCGCCGCCGAATCACCCAATCCCATTGTCAACGAGTTGGTGATCATGCCCGACATCGAGAAGCGGCTGGAGGCCTTCGTGCGCACCGCCCACGGCGTGGTGGTGTTTCCGGGCGGTGCCGGCACGGCCGAGGAGATCCTCTACATACTGGGTATCCTGTTGCACCCCGACAATGAGGAGATTCCCTTTCCGCTGATTTTTACCGGCCCTGCCTCGGCGCAGACGTATTTTAACGGCATCGATAGATTCATCGCCCAGACGTTGGGGCCCAAGGCGCAGAAGCTGTATCAAATCATCATCGACGACCCCGCCCGAGTGGCGCGGGAGATCGAGAACGGCATACAGGCGGTGCGCCAGTTTCGCCGCGAAAAGGGCGATGCCTACTATTTCAACTGGCTGCTGACCATCGACCAGGCGTTCCAGAAGCCCTTCGAACCCACCCATGAAAACATGGCGGCGCTGGAGTTGCACAAGGACCAGGATGCCCACCTGCTGGCCGCCAATCTGCGCCGCGCCTTTTCCGGCGTGGTGGCGGGTAACGTCAAGGACGAAGGCATCCGCGCCATCGAAGAAAAGGGTCTCTTCGAGATCCGCGGTGACCACGGCATCATGGAACCGCTGGACGTGCTGCTTGCCAGTTTCGTGGAACAGCAGCGCATGAAATTGCCGGGCAGAGGCTACACCCCCTGCTACAAGGTGATCAAATAGACTGACAACCCCGGCTTGCCTGAATGGGCTTGGCTAGCGTCACCTCGATGACTGTGTCGGGATCATCGCCCTGAGATAGCGCTATGGCCGGCGCTGGTTTACAGTTTTGTGTTTCCTGTGCTTCGTTGCCTAGCGACTCTATGGTCGGGGCCTGACTGGCAAGATCGATAAAGCCGGCATAATTTACGGAATAGTTCATTGTTAACCCCCGTGTGATAAAAGTGTTAATGAGACCTGCGTGATTGGCGTAACAATGTCCGTGCCAAGTCGCTATCCGCCTGCAAAAACAATGATTTCTGCACCGCGCCGGAAGGGTGTTCAGGGGCGTATGCTGCGTTTTGGAGCATACGCCAGGCGAAAATGGTGCGGTATTGGAGGTAAACCAGGGGCGGAGCAACATCCCGCGTGTCCGGTTTCAGTTGGGATGACGAAAGGGGGAATGAGTTTCGAGCCGCTGCATCAATTTGTCCATCTCCGCGGCCTCGGCGGCGGTATAGCGCGCGATGGCTTGGCGAAATTCCGGATGGCTGATCCAGTGCGCCGACCACGTGCGTGTCGGTAGAAAGCCACGTGCGATCTTATGTTCCCCTTGGGCGCCCGGCTCAAAGCGCGTCAGGCCGTGCTTGAGGCAGTATTCCAGGCCCTGGTAATAGCAGGTTTCGAAATGCAGGCCCGGTAGCGCTTCGTCACAGCCCCAGTGACGCCCGTAAAGGGTGTGATCGCTGCGCAGATTGAGGGCGGCGGCGATGCAGGTATCACCGCGATAGGCCAGTACCAAGACCACCTGACGCGGCAGAGCGCGGCCGATTTCCTGAAAGAAGTCCAGGCTCAGAGTGGCAAAGCCCCATTTGCGATCGTAGATCTCGCGGTAGAATCGATGGAAGAGGGACCACTCTTCCGGGCTGATTTCATCGCCATGCAGCAGACGAAAACTGATCCCGGCGTTTTGCACCTGGCGTCGCTCCTTCAACACGTTTTTTCGTTTGCGTGAAGCGAAATGACTCAGGTAGTGATCAAAACTCTCATAGCCCTGATTGTGCCAGTGATACTGACAACCCTGGCGGATAATCAGTCCCTGCCGCGCCATGATGTCCTTTTGCGCCTCGCTGGGAAACAGCCAGTGCGCCGATGAATAGCCCATTTCCTCGGCCAATTCGGTGATCGCCGTAATGAGTGTGCCGGCCACCTGCGCGGCATCGGCCTCGGGCGCGATCAGCAGTCGCTCACCGCTCATCGGCGTATAGGGAATGGCCGAGACCAGCTTGGGGTAATAGGCCAGCCGGCTGCGTTGATAGGCCTCGGCCCAGGACCAGTCAAACACAAATTCACCGTGGGAGTGAACCTTTGCATACAACGGTGAGGCGCCCACCAGGCGGCAGCGTTCGTCATGGACGACGATATGTTGCGGCTGCCAGCCGCTGTCCTGGCCAACGCAATGATGGCGCTCCAGGGCGGACAGGAATTCGTGCCTCAGAAAGGGATTGTTGTCGCGCACGAGCCGATTCCAGTCGCGCCGCTCGATCTGTTCGAGCGAGTCGATCAGGGTGACTTGTAAGGCGTGACCGATTACTGACTCCACGGGTAAAGTTTAGTCCATGAGGTGGGGCGTATAAAACACAATAAATCAGCCTATATCATCGGCCCGATCTGGCGGGATGCTTGTGCTGGGCCATGGCTATGCTTCATGATGACAATTATAACGGGGTCTAGGCTGGCAAGGGCCCAACCGTAATTGAATATGAGGTACGTCGTAGATGGGCAGCGCCCTGGAAACCAAACCCCGTATCGGACTGGCGCTGGGCAGCGGCTCGTCGCGCGGCTGGGCCCACATCGGTGTCATCAAGGCCTTGGCCAGGCACGGCATCGAGCCGGATGTAGTCACCGGCTGTTCTATCGGCGCCCTGGTGGGCGCGGCCTATGTCACCGATCATCTGGATAAGCTGGAGCGCTGGGTGTGCTCCCTGGACCGTCTCGACGTGGCCCGGTTCTTCGAAATCTCAACGAGTTTCAGCGGCTTCGTCAATAAGGACAAGTTCCACAAGTTTTTGAACCAACACGTGTGCCGGGACGACACCCAGATCGAGTCCCTCGACAAGGCGTTTGCGGTGGTGGCCACCGACTTGGCCAGCGGCACCGAAGTGTGGTTTTCCAGGGGTGCCTTGATCGAAGCGGTGTGGGCGTCCATCTCTCTGCCCGGACTGTTTCCGGCCATCCGTCACAAGAATCGCTGGCTGGTGGATGGTGGCCTGGTCAATCCGGTGCCCATCTCCACCTGCCGTTCCCTGGGGGCCGATGTGGTCATCGCGGTCAATCTCAACGGCGATATTGCCGGTAAACATTTTAAGAAAATGGCGCCCAAGGTCGAGAAGGTGGAACGTACGGAGACCGAAATTCCCGCGGACGAGGGTTGGATAGACACCCTGACCCGTACAGTGCGTGAATACTCGATGAGTCTATTCACCAATCATAAGGATGGGCGTGAGGAGGCCCCGGACCTGTTCGATGCCATTGCCGGCTCGATCAATATCACCCAGGATCGTATTACCCGCTTTCGCATTGCCTCCGACCCGCCCGACATCCTGATTACGCCCCGATTGATGCATATCAGTTTGCTGGAGTTTCATCGTGCCAAAGAGGCCATCGAGGCGGGCGAGGCGATGATCGAAACGATGTTGCCCGAGATACAGGATGTGGTGTCATCCGTGTAGGCGCCTGGCCCGCATTTCTCACCGTTTAAGACAGCCGCATGTCCGTCGCTGCCAGGCCAAGTATTAAAGTTTCGCTCCGGACCCGACGATATACCAAACGGCCAAGACGCTGTTTTTAACCCGTTTTTTTATTGGGAAAGGGCGTTGAGTCGGTCGCTTGCTAGACACGTCGCAAACAGGATTTGAACAACCATGCAAACCATGTTGAGCCAGGCACAGAGGCAGCAATTCGCCGATGAATTTCGTCGGCGTCTGGCACATGTCGAAGAACTGCCGGCCTTGCCAGAGGCGGCCATGGAGTTGTTGGCCTTGCGTAATCACCCGCAGGCCGACGTCAAGGACCTGGTCAGCATCATCTCGCGGGATCCCGGTGTCAGCGCCCAGGTGCTGCGCTACGGCCGACTGTCGATCTTCGGCTACGGTGAGCGGATTCAGACCGTGGAGAACGCCGTCACCCTGGTGCTGGGCTATGAAAAGGCCCTGTATTTGACGCTCGGCCTGGCGGTGGGCAATAGTCTGACCATGCAGGCCGACGGGCCGCTGGGTCGGCGCGAGTTCTGGCGTCATTCATTTACCAGCGCCATTCTCTGCCAGACCTTGGCGCAGGCCATGCCCAAGCAACAGCAACCCAACGCCGATATGGCCTACCTGAGCGGTTTGCTGCACGATATCGGCTCGATGCTGATCGGCTATTTATATCCACGTGAATTCGCCATGCTCAACGTCCTGGTGGAACGCTATTACGATCAGGAGCCGCGCGAGCTGGAGCTGCTCAGCCTGGGGATCAGCCATGATATGATCGGGCTGCATTTAATGCGTACCTGGAACATGCCGGAAGAACTGTTGGTGGCCATCGGCGAGCATCACTTCCCCGAATACGGCGGCAAACACAGCGCGTATTGCAAGCTGGTGTACTTATCGAACTATCTGCAACGGCAGATGCGTCAGCCCGGTCTGGCGGTTGAAGAACGCCGCTATGTCATGGTTCGGCAATACCTGGGCTTGGACGAGGAAAGCGTCGAAGCAGCGGTGCGCATGATGAACCAGGCCACTGCCGAGATCGGACAGCTGTCCGAGGACATGGCCGCCTGAATCGCTTAGGGGTAAAGCGGCAGTAAAACCTGATTGTCCGACCTGTCCCGCTTTGCATGATTAGCGCTCGCCTTTTTTAGGCTTTGCCACAATTCATCACCCCGCCATCCGGTTTGTCGCGAGCCGTAGAGCGTTTGATTGAGCGATTCTATTTCCCCTTGTACGTCTTCATCAAGACGCCGACCGATGTCGCCCAGGCTGGCGGGAGGGGCCGCGGGCCAAAAAGCCGCGCCCCATTCCAGCAATGCCCGTTTCGTCCCGTGCGGGTCATTGCGTTCACAGGCCTTCTTGACCGCGCCTAAGCAAAGCTTTGCGCCGGGTGTGGTCGGCCGTCCCCGTAGCAGCGCTGTCCGGCGTCGGCTGACAACCCAGGCCAGTGAGGTGGTCAACCATGCCGCTGCGAAAAAGAGACTCAGCCACAGATATATGCCCGGCGTGGCTTGGTCCGTGGTCCCCGCCGGCGCGGCGCGGGTCTCGGCCGTAACCGTGTTGGTGTCGGGCTGGGTGATCGAGGACGTTGCTTGAGCGCCGCCCACGCCGGGCTGGACCTGGACGGTGCGCGCCGGCAGTTTGGCCACTTCGCGCTGTTGGCGATTAACGTTCCACCAGGGGATCTCGATGGCGGGCAGGGTGAGTTCGCCGGGGCGTGTGGGAATGATGGCGATCTTCTCTTGTCGCGTACCGTTGATGCCTTGACTGCCGCGTTTATCGTTGAGACGCGGTTGATCGGGATAGGTCTTGAAACCGTCGCCTTGCGGCATGGGCAAGGCCGGCAATTGGGCCGCGCTCAAGCCGTCGGCCTTGAGTGTGAGAGTGCGGGTGATCGGTTCGCCGACGACAAACTCCGGGGATTGCTGCGACCAGCTCTCGCTGAGGCGCAAATCCTCGGCCGGCAGCCAGGGCTGATTCTGCATGGCCGTCGGGATGGGTTTGATATCCAGCTTCACGCGCTTTGAGTTGAGCCGCCGCGTGCTGGTGTTCTGGCCGAAGGGGTCGAAGACACCGGCGCGGCTGTTGACCACTTGCGCGTCGAGCGTGATGGGGTTGATGGTGATGGCGCCGCTTTGCTGCGGAAACAGCGCGTAATTGCGCTCGATCACTACATAGCGTCGGCCGTTGCGGCGCGTCTCGAAGCTGGAATCCTCGCCCAGCTGCTGCACCCGTACCTCGCCGCCACTGAATGTCGGTTCCGGCATGGTGGCGCTGTTGAGGTTGACGGCGCGATAGAAGCGGATGGTGTAGAGGATCTGCGATTGCACATAGGCGCTGGTGGGTTGCGCCTCCACTTCCAGGAACATGTCCATGTTCTCGGCGGCGGCGCCGCTATCACCGGCCGCGTTGACCGTGATGCTGATCTGTGGGCTGTGATCCGAACCGATCTCGATCGAAGGGATGTTCAACTCGCCGCTGCGCTTGGCCATGACGAACAGGGTCCAGCGGGTTTGTTGGGTGATTTCGCTGTTGAGGATTTGCATGTTGCTGCTGCGGCTGCGACTCAGGATGTCGAAGTCCTGTTCCAGCGGCGCAAAGTCCGGGTCTGCGTTGATATTGTCATCCGCCTCGAAGATGATCTTGAAGGATTCGTTAAGCCGCACCGGGTCGCGATCCACCCGGGCGGTGATGTTGGCGGCCATGGCGGTGACGGTCATCAGGCTCAGACATAAAAAAAGAAATACGCGTTTCACCATGGCTCCCGTTCATTGTTGCGCCGCTGGCGCGCCTGTTGTTGATATTGATACTGGAACTTGCGCCGCAGCAGACCGCCCGGGTCGTCGGGGATGCGGCGCAGCCACTGTTCGGTGGCGATGTCGGTTTCCGCGGTTTCGCTGTATTCCCGCGACGGCAGGGGACGTTGTTCTTCGCCTTCCGCTTGTTCACCGTCCTGCTGCCGCCCGAGTTGTTGCTGTTCACCTTCGATCTCATCGGCCTCCTGTTGTGCCTGTTGTTGCGCCTGTTGCTGTTGCGCCGTCGGATCCTGTGTTGGGCCGGCCGAGTCGGCCTGTTGCTGATCGCCGCGCTGAGCGGGCTGTTGTTCGGCGGACTGTTGCTCGCCCTGTTGTCCCGGCCGGTCTGATTGTTGTTTCCCCTGACCGTCCTGCTGCGGTTGATCACCTTTTGTTTGATCCGATTGCGACTGCTTTTGTTGTTGCAGTTGTGCCTTTACCAGATCGCGGTTGTGGCGTGCGTCCTCGTCATCCGGGTCCAGCTTCAAAGCCTGTTCATAGGCCTCAATGGCTGCTGGATAGTCGCCCAGCCGGGCCAGGGCGTTGCCTTTATTGTAGAGGGCGTCGGCGGTATTGATGCCCTCCAGTGTCTCTACCGCCGCTTCATACTGTCCGGCCCGGTAACGGGCCGCCGCGCGCCAGTGGGGGGCATTGAACAATCGGGCCGCCGCTTCCGCATTGCCTTGTTTGAGTTGATGCAGGGCTTGTTGATTATCATTGCGCCACAGATCGGCCAGTTCGACGGCCTCGGCGTTTTGTGGCAGGGGCAACAGCGCCACCACCGCCAGCAGCGCCAAGTGACCGCGGCGGAAGGCCAAGGCCGCCAGCAGCAGCACGGGCAACAACAACCACGGCCCGGCCTCACGCCATTGATCACTCTTCAGGCGGCTAAGCTGTGCTTCGGATTTGCGCAAGCTGTCGACGCCTTCGAGCAGGTGATTGATATCCCCATCACCGGCCGTGATGCGGTGATAACGGCCGCCACCCTGGCGCGCCAGTTGTTGCAGCGCGGCCGTGTCCAGTTTGGGGACGACGATGGCGCCCTGGCTGTCCTTGAGAAAGCCGCCGTCACGCAGGGCGATGGGGGCCCCTTCCGCCGTGCCCACCGCCAGCACGGAGAGGCGGTGCTGATGCCCCTTTAATTCAGCCAGAGTGTGTTCCAGGTCCTGGCGATCGATGCCGTCGCTAATCAGCAAAATATCGCCCTCGGGTACACCGGCCTGTTGCAACAGCTGCGTCGCCCTGGCCACGGCGGCCGAGGTGTCGCTGCCCTGCAGCGGCATCATATTGCTGTCCAGGGCGTTGACCAGGGAGATAATGGTGTTGGCATCATCGGTCAGCGGTGACACGGTGAAGGCCTCGGCGGCATAGACGATGAGCGCGGCCTGACCCTCGCGACGTTGTTTGAGGATATCGATCAACTTCAAGCGGGCGCGCGCCAGCCGGCTGGGTTTGATATCGGTGGCGTCCATGGAGCGCGACAGGTCCAAGGCGATCACCAGCGCTGAGGGATCACGAAACACCGGTTGCTCGCGCTGTTCACAGGCCGGACCGGCCAGCGCCAGGATGGCCAGGAGTCCGGCCAGGGCGGTGACCGGCAACGGCCAGCGCGCCGCCCGGGCCGCGCCGCTCTGTAGGATGTAGGGCAGCAGACGGGGCTCGCAGACCGCTTGCCAACGGCCGGCGTTGCCGCGGCGTCGACCCAGCAGCCACAACAGCAGGGCCAGCGGCAGCAGCAGCCAGAGCCATTCCGGGCGCAGCAAATGACAACTAGCCATGCCGCCGCCTCACCTCCGGCAGGCTCAGGGCCAGGATCAGCGCGGTGGCCAATGCCATGGCCGCGCCGAGGGGGTAGACATACAGGGCCTGCAGAGGACGGAACACCTGCGCCTCTTGCTCGCTGGGCTCCAGTTGATCGATCAGGCCATAAACCTGTTGCAACTCCTCGGTATCGCGGGCGCGAAAATAACGGCCGCCGGTCTTGTCGGCGATGGCGGTCAACAGTCCTTCATCCAGGTCGGCCGAGGGATTGACGCGCTGCCGGCCGAACAGGGATTGCACCACCATCTCATCGGCGCCGATGCCGATGGTGTAGATCTTCAGGCCTTTGTCCGCCGCGAGTTCGGCGGCCTTGAGCGGTGACACCTCGCCGGCGGTGTTGGCGCCGTCGGTGAGCAGGATCATCACCTGGTCCGTGGCGTGTTCATCCCCCAAGCGTTTCACCATCAGGCCGATGGCGTCGCCGATGGCGGTGGCCTGACCCGCCAGGCCGATGACGGCCTCGTAGAGCAGGGTGCGCACCGTTTGGCGATCGAAGGTAAGGGGTGTCTGTAGATAAGCCTGTGCGCCGAACAGGATCAGGCCCACCCGGTCGCCGACGCGGCGCTGGATGAATTCACCGGCGATGGCCTGGGTCGCCTCCAGGCGGTTGACCACCCGGCCGCTGAGCTGGAAGTCGAGGGTGTCCATACTGCCGGACAGGTCCACCGCCAGCATCAGATCGCGGCCCGTGGTGGGCAGTTCGATGGGCTCGCCGAGCCATTGCGGCCGCGCCGCCGCCGTCACCAGAAATAGCCAGGCCAGGCTCGCCAGCAACAGCGGCCAGCGCCGTTGCTTGAAATGCACGGAGCGTTCGCCGATGACCTGAAAGTCTTCAATGAAGGGCACGCGCAGGGCGGCGTCCTGACGTGATTGGGCCGCCGGCAACAGCAGGCGCAGCAACAAGGGTAAAGGCACGAGTGCAAAGGCCCAGAGCCATTCGAACTGGATCATGCCGAGCCCCCGGGCAGTTGCTGCAGCCAACGGCGGCAGGCGTTCAACAAGGCCTGCGGGTTGCCGGTGATGTCTTTTTCATAAGGCGCGTGCAGTAGGGTGGCGGCGGCCGCGTCGTCGAACGGACGCGTCTTGCCGTGGCGGTTGAGAAAGTCCAGCCAGGCCCGGCCGGTGAGCCCCGCCACCTCTTGGCGCGGATAGCGGCTGATGGCGACACGGCGCAGTAGCACCGAGCACGCCCCCGCCAGTTGCTGAGTGTTCGCATGCTCGGCAAAGGCCTGTTCGATGCGTTGCAGTTCGTCTAGGGCCTGTCTGCGCAGGCGTTGGCGTTGCCGGGCGTGGCGCACGGCCCAGAGGATCATGCCGATCACGATCAATAATACCAGCAGCAGCCACCAGCCCGCTGCCGGCGGCCACCAGGGTACGCCCGCGGGCAGGTGGATGTCGCGCAGCGGTAACTCGCCGTTCATGGCCGCCCGCCGTATTGCAGCGTGGCCACGAGATCGGCATCGGTGGCGCAGCTGAGATAATGGATGCCGGGAAAACGGCAAAGTTGTTTGAGCATAGCGCTATGCTCACGGAAGTGCTCGCGGTGTTGGCGCTGAGTCGTTTTGTCGTCGCCGCTGAAGCGGCTGCTGCGTTCGCCCCAGGCGACACGATAGATGCCGTGCCGCGGCAGTTCGGCCTCCAAGGGGTCATAGATATGAAACAACACCACATCGTTGTGGCGCGCCAGCTGCGCCAGGTGGGATTCGGCCTGGGCGCCCAGCTTGCGGAAATCGCTCAATAGAAAGATCAGGCTGCCGGGTTTGGCGACGCGGCGCAGCCGCGCCAGGGCCTTGTCGGCGTCGGGTTCAGTTTCGTTGTATCGGCTTTGCCACCGGGACGTCTGACTCAGTTGGCGCAGCAGATTCAACACAGCCGACTTGCCGCGCTTGGGACGCAGTTCGTGATGCACATCGGCTGTGAACACCAAGCCGCCGAGGCGGTCGCCCTGCCGGTTGGCACTCCAGGCGATGAGGGCGGCGGCGCGGGCGGCGATCACCGATTTGAAGGCGCCGCGGGTGGCGAAGAACATGGTGGGGCGCATATCGACCCAGGCCAGTACGGCGCGTTCGCGCTCTTCGCGAAACAGTTTGGTATGCAGGGTGCCGCTGCGCGCGGTGACGCGCCAGTCCACATTGCGCACGTCGTCGCCGGGCTGGTAGAGGCGTGCCTCGTCGAACTCCATGCCGCGGCCCTTGAAGCGGGATAGATAGCCGCCGCTTTGTTGTGCCTTGATACGCAGGGTCTTGAGTGACAGCTTCTCGCCGGCGCCGCGCAGGGCGATCAGGGCCTCGCTGGACACCCGCACCAGGTTGTCGCCGGCGTCAGTGGGTTCAGGCGCGTGGAACAACGTCATGGTACGGCAACGGTGCGGATCAAGGCGTCGATGAATGTGTCGCTGGTGACGCCGTCGGCCTCGGCCTCGTAACTGAGGATGATGCGATGGCGCAGCACATCGTGGGCCAGCGCCTGGATATCTTCCGGCGCCACATAGTCGCGTCCCTGCAGCCAGGCAAGGGCGCGGGCGCAGCGGTCCAGGGCGATGGTGGCGCGCGGACTGGCGCCGAATTCGATCCATTGACTCAGCTCGCTGCCGTAGCCTTCCGGTTTGCGCGTCGCCAATACCAGTTGCAGCAGGTACTCCTCCAAGGGGTCGGCCATGTGGATCTGCAGCACCTCCTGGCGCGCGCCGAACAGGGCCTGCTGGGTGATCATGGTGGCGGGGGCGTGGTGCGCGTGTTGCGCCTCGCCGCGTACCAGGTGCAGGATGTCGCGCTCGGCGGCGGCGTCGGGATAGTCGACGGTCACATGCAGGAGAAAGCGATCCAGCTGCGCCTCGGGCAGCGGGTAGGTCCCTTCCTGCTCGATGGGGTTTTGGGTCGCCATCACCAGGAACAGCTCGGGGAGTTTGTGGGTCACAGCGCCGACGGTGATCTGGCGTTCGGCCATGGCCTCCAGCAGGGCGGACTGCACCTTGGCCGGGGCGCGATTGATCTCGTCGGCCAGCACCATGTTGTGAAACAGCGGGCCGGGCTGAAATTCGAAGCGGGCCTCCTGGGGCCGGAACACCTCGGTGCCGGTGAGGTCGGCGGGCAGCAGGTCGGGGGTGAACTGGATGCGTTGGAAATCGCCCTCGATGGCCTCGCTCAGGGTCTTGATGGCGCGGGTCTTGGCCAGCCCCGGCGCGCCTTCCACCAGCAGGTGGCCGTCGCACAGCAGGGCCACCAAGAGGCGCTCCACCAGGGCCTCTTGGCCGATGATCTGGCGGCTGATCTGTTGTTTGAGTTGTTGGATTTCGTTTTGATACGGCATGGGCATCCTTGACGTCGATTAACTGCATGAACCGGGGAATCTTAGCAAGCGTCGCGATGCGGCGAAAACACCTCATTGCAGAGTGAAGATATGACTCGACTGAAGCACGGGAGTTCATCCATAGCGGGTCCCGCTAACCGGATTAGCGTATAATTATTCAAATAACAAACAATTCATCGCTGCCGCCCCCCTGTCGAGTTGGAAACCGGGTGGCCCTGAACTTGCACGCCATATTCGTTAATCGAACAACAACAGAGTCTTTATCATGATCTTCGAACGCCTAAAAAACAGCGACCCCCTGCCGGAGTTGACCGAGGTCGCCGAGCTGGGAATGAGCACCGAGGACCTGGCGGAGGATTTTCGCCGCCATTTCAGCACCACTTTGGGGCGCGACCGTTTTTGCCGCTCTACCCATTATCCTTACACCGCCCTGGCGCTGGTGCTGCGCGACCGCTTGATGGAGCGCTGGAAGAACACCCGCTACGCCTACCAGGAGACCGATACCCGCCGGGTGCATTACCTGTCGCTGGAATTCCTGATGGGGCGCGCCCTGGGCAATGCCATGCTCAACCTCGGTGTCACCGATGAGGCCTCGGCGGCACTGGAGCGTTACGGTATCGAGCTGGAGGAAATCGCCGAGGCGGAGCACGACGCCGGGTTGGGCAACGGCGGTTTGGGACGTCTGGCGGCCTGTTTTCTCGACAGCTGCGCCACCCTGCAACTGCCGGTGATCGGCTACGGCATTCGTTACGAGTACGGCATGTTCCGTCAGGAGATCCTCAACGGTTATCAGGCCGAGGAGCCGGACCACTGGCTGCGCAATGGCAATCCCTGGGAGCTGGAGCGACCCGAGTTCACCCAGCGGGTGCACTTCGGCGGCCGCACGGAATCCTATCGTGACGCTCACGGCATCAACCGCATGCGTTGGGTCGATACCCAGGATGTGCTGGCCGTACCCTATGATGTGCCGGTGCCCGGCTATCGCAACGGTACGGTCAACACCCTGCGGCTGTGGAGCGCGGCGGCCACCGACGAGTTCAGCCTCGACGAGTTTAACGCCGGCGACTATACCGGTTCGGTGGCGAGTAAGAACGACGCCGAGCAAATCACCATGGTGCTGTATCCCAACGACGCCAGCGAGAGCGGTAAGGAGCTGCGCCTGAAACAACAGTATTTTCTCGCCTCCGCCAGTTTGCGCGACACCTTTCGTCGTTGGATTCGCGACCACGGCGCCGAATTCGAGCAGTTCGCCGAGAAGAATTGCTTTCAGCTCAACGATACCCATCCCACCATCGCCATCGCCGAACTGATGCGCCAGTTGATGGACAATCACTGCCTGGCCTGGGAAGAGGCCTGGCGCATTACCAGCAGCACCATGGCCTATACCAACCACACCCTGCTGCCCGAGGCATTGGAAAAATGGCCGGTGCGCGTGTTTCAACAATTGTTGCCGCGCCACTTGGAGATCATTTACGAAATCAACGCGCGCTTTCTCGGCCAAGTGGCGCGGCGTTGGCCCGGCGATACGCAGCGCCTGACGCGCATGTCCATTATCGAAGAGGGCGACGATCCCCAAGTGCGCATGGCCTATCTGGCCATTGTCGGCAGTTATTCCGTCAACGGTGTGGCGGCGCTGCATTCCCAGTTGTTGCAGGAAGGCCTGTTCCATGACTTCTACGAATTCTGGCCGGACAAATTCAACAACAAGACCAACGGCGTCACCCAGCGCCGTTGGCTGGCCTGGTGTAATCCGGACCAGAGCCAATTAATCAGCGATACTATCGGCGATGAATGGGTTACACGGCTGGAACACCTGGAGAAACTCAAACCCTATGCCGAAGATGCCGCCTTCCGCAAACAATGGCGCGAGGTAAAACAGGCTAATAAGCAGCGCCTGGCGGATCTGGTGAAAAAGGATTGCGGCGTGGATTTCAGCACCGATGCCATGTTCGATGTGCAGGTCAAGCGCATGCACGAATACAAACGCCAGTTATTGAATGTGCTGCATGTAATCCATCTCTACGACCGCATCAAGCGCGGCGATACCGATAACTGGACGCCGCGCTGCGTGCTCATCGGCGGCAAGGCCGCCCCCGGTTATGCCATGGCCAAACGCATCATTAAGCTGGTCAATAATGTCGCCTTTATGATCAACAATGACCCGACGGTGGGGGACCTGCTCAAGCTGGTGTTTTTGCCCAACTACCGGGTCACGGCCATGGAGATCATCGCCCCGGGCACCGACCTGTCGGAGCAGATTTCCACGGCCGGTAAAGAGGCCTCGGGCACCGGTAATATGAAATTCATGATGAACGGCGCCATCACCATCGGCACCCTGGACGGGGCCAATATCGAGATTCGCGAAGAGGTGGGTGACGATCACTTCTTCCTCTTCGGTATGAGCGCGCAGGAGGTGGTCGAGACGCGTGGCTATTACGATCCCGGCGCCATCATCCGCGACGACGCGGACCTGCTGCGGGTGATGAAATTACTGGAATGCGGCCACTTCAATCAGTTCGAGCCGGGTCTGTTCGATGACATCATCCAGTCCATTCGTAATCCGCTTGATCCCTGGCTGGTGGCGGCCGACTTCCGCAGTTTCGTCGATACTCAGCGGCGCGTTGCCGAGGCCTATCGGGATGAGGAGCGTTGGACGCGTATGAGCATTCTTAATGCCGCCAGCAGCGGCAAATTCTCCACCGACCGCACCATGCGCGAATACAACGAGGGGATTTGGAAGTTGGCGTCGGTGTCGCCGTGATTGATTATTGAGTCCGTAAATGAACGCAAATTAAGGCTCCCCTCTTCAATTAAAGAGGGGCTGGGGGAGATTTAAAGCTAAGCGTTTCAAATCTTTAAATCCCCCTCAGTCCCCCTTTAAGAAAGGGGGAGGCTGGGACGTGTATTTAATGTGTGTTCATTGGCCGGACTGATATCGATCAGGCCGCCCAGCCCAGTTCCTCGGCACGCGTACGCGCCATCTCGGGTACGTCGGTGGCGACGAAGTGGCTGTGCAACACCTGGATGCCGATCATATGATTGATGACGGCGTCGAGTTGGATCTTGGTGGAGGCGCTGGTGTCTTGCGCTTCGTGCAGATCAAACACCGCTTTCACGCCGTCCTTGTCCAACACGCCGGCGGCGTCGATGGCCTGGTCCGACAGATATTCATCGGCCAGTGCCTTCATCGCGTCCCATTTTTTGGGATCGGTGTGGGCCGGCGGCGCCATAAAGGCGAATTTTTCACGCTCATACAAGGTTTTGGGCAGGATGCCCTTCATCGCCTCACGCAGCACGTATTTCTCGGTGCGGCCCTTGATGCGCATGGTCGGCGGCAGCTTGGTGGCCGCTTCAGCCAGGTGGTGATCGAGGAAGGGCGGGCGTGCCTCCATGGAGTTGGCCATGTCGACGCGGTCGCCGCCCCAGGTGAGGATCTGGCCTTCGAGCATGGTCTTGATCCAGACGTACTGGGCCTTGTCCAGCGGGTGGCGATCCTTGAGCATGTCGCCGTCCAGGGCCTCGGCGATGGCCTTGCCCGGCTGGTAGCCTTCGGTTTGCTTGCGCAATTCGGGGTGCAGCAGGCCGGGCACGTGCTCGGCCGCGGCCAGCCACGGCTGCAGGCAGCTGGGCGTGAAGCCGACCAACGCATCCAGGGCCGGATCATGAAGTTCGTTTTCCGCCAGCATAGCACCCTGGAACAGCTTGTTGCTCTCATCCAGCAGTGCCTGCCACTCCTTGCGCTCCTCCGGCGGCAGGGTGTCCAGGCCGTGCAGGAACATGTCGCGGCGGAAGGCGGGATAGCCGGCGAACAATTCGTCCGAGCCCTCACCGGTCACCACCACCTTGTAGCCCGCCTGGTTGACGTGGCGACTCATCAACAACTTGGCCACGCCCAGGGTGTTGTAGATGGTGCGTTCGGTGTGCCACAGGGTCTCGACGAAGTTGTCGTAGAGGTGGTCGGCCTTGAGGCGCATGATGTCCTGATCGGCGCCCACCGATTCGGCCATCTCGGTGGCGATGACGCTTTCGTCGTAGTCGGCGTCGTCGAAGCCGATGGTAAAGGCCTTCACCGGTGACTGCTGACTGGCGGCGGCCAGGCCCAGGGTGGCGCAGGAGTCGATGCCGCCGGAGAGGTAGCAGGCCACCGGCACGTCGGCCTCCAGGCGCAATTGCACCGCCTCGAGCAGCTTTTCGCGAATGGCCTCGATATAGAATTCCTCCGGCTGCGACTCGTCGCGCTCGCCCATGAGCGGGAAGTCCATGTCCCAATAGCGCTCATCCTTGATCTCGAACTTGCCGTTGTTGCGCTCGATGATCACCACGTGACCGGGCTTGACCTGATGCACGCCTTCGAAGGCGGTAGTGCCGGGCACGATGGTTTGCATCAACTGGTGATAGACGCCTTGGGCACTGAACTGGCGCGGCACCTCGGGATGGGCGAATAACACCTTCAGTTCCGAGCCAAACACCAGCGTCCCATTGTGCTCGGTCCAGTAGAGCGGCTTGACGCCGAAGCGGTCGCGCACCAGCATCAGGCGGTCGTGTTCGCGGTCATAGAGGGCGAAGGCGTATTCGCCGCGGCAGGTCTTGAGCATTTCCTCGAGGCCGAAGCGCTCGTAGAGGTGCAGGACCAGCTCCGAGTCGCTCTTGGTTTTGAAGCGCGCGCCGCGCGAGGTGAGATCGGCACGGATGCGTTTGTAATCGTAGAGTTCGCCGTTCTGGGTCAGCATCAGATTGCCGTCGTTGGAGAAGAACGGCTGGCGGCCGCGGTCCTCGTTCAGGTCGATGATGGAGAGCCGGGCGTGGCTGAAACCGATGCCGCGGTCGTTCATGGTCTTGTAGCCGAAGCCGTCCGGTCCGCGATGGTGTTGGATGGCGGCCATGTTGACCAGGGTCTGTGGGTCTACCGGCCGGGCCGGGTCTGCATGTAGGTAGCCTGCAATTCCGCACATAATATTGTAGTTCCTCTGGAGTCTTGGTGATTGATTAAGATAATAGTTCGTCGGGTGTGTCGATGACATGCTGGACGCGCTGCACCACGCTGGTGAGCAGGGCCATGCGGATGTAAACGGCGCCGCGGGCCTGGGCGAAGTACCAGTTGTGCTCGGTGTTGTCCAGGTCGGTCGACAGCTCCTTGCCGCGCGCCAGCGGGTGCATGATGATGGAGCCGGGCTTGAGCGGTGACTTGGCGTTGAGCTTCAGGTCTTCACCCATTCGTTCGAAAGTATCGCCCACCCAGGCAATGGAGTTGATGTAGACCACGTCCAGCTGCGGCAGTTCTTTGTTCAGGGATTGGCTGACACGGATGTTGAGTCCCTCTTGCTGCAGTTCTTCCAATTGCCCTTGATCGTACGGATGGTCATCCTCGCAGATCACCACCACCTCTTCGAAGGCGTGGGCATAGAGCGACAGCATGATCAATAGGGAGCGCACCGTGCGCATCTTGTTGGGCACGCCGATGATGCCGATGCGCGCCTTGTCGCCGTCGGCCACGTGCTCGGCCAGCAATTGAGGGCGCCATTTGAAGATGGCGAACATGTCGGTCAGCGCCTGGGTGGGGTGCTCATCGACGCCGTTACCGGCATTGATGATGGGGATGCGCAGTCCGTCCAACATCTCATAGACGGCGTCTTCGTTGCGGTCGCGCAGCACCACCACATCACCGTAGTGATTGAACATCTCGGCCACGTCGCCGAGCGATTCACCCTTGGCGATGCCGGTGGTGGCGGGGTCCGTGATGCTCATTACGTCGCCGCCGAGGCGATGCCAGGCGCTTTCGAAGGATAGCCGCGTGCGCGTGCTGGGTTCGTAAAAGGCATTGATCAGGATCTTGCCCTTCAGCGGTGGGAACAGGTTGGGCGAGGTCTCGTATAGGGCCGCCAGGCGACACACCTGGGCGATCCTGTCACGCGTGAATTGGCGCGCCGAGACGATGGGCATGCCGGCCAGGTCGACCAGGTATCGCGGATCTTCCTCCACCTGATCGAGCAGGCGCTGCGGCCGCTCGATGCCGTCGCGCCATTTGGCGGGGATGACCGGGTTCCTGAGTAGGGGGTGAAGCGGTTTCACCAGACGTCTCCTTTTGTTCCAGCAATGAATCTACAGGTGAGTGATGACAACGCCGTCGGGCGTGTCGTCGTCAGTAATTCGCGAGTCTTGCTCATTGGCTTCTGGCCTTTACATCCGCCAGTTCCGCCAGCGCCTCTTGCGTGGAAATGACGCGGGCATAGCGGTCCTTCATAGTGGTGATGGTGGCCTGTTGCAGCTCGGGTGTCACGGTTGCGCAACCGTCTTCTATCAGTGTCACATAAAAGCCCAAATCGCAGGCGTCGCGGATGGCGGTGGAGACACATTCGTTGCTATACACACCGACCATGTACAGGCCGGTGATCTCCATATTGCGCAGGATGTACTCCACATTGGTGGCATTGAATACGCCGCTGGCAGTCTTGTTGATAATGATCTCGTCGCCCTGGGGCGCCACTTGGGGCAGGAATTCGGCCTCTTTCGAGCCGGGCGGCGCGTGCAGGTTGAGGCGCTTATGGCCGGGGCCGCGGTCGCGACCGTCCTGGGTCAATGACTGGATGCGGGTGTGAATCACCTCCAGTCCTTTGCGCCTGAAGCCGTCCTGCAGTTTGCGTACGTTGGGTAATACGGTCTCTTCCAGCCGATTGAAATAATATTCCTGCGCCTCTACCGGCACCCCCGATTTCTGCACGTCGGCGAACACGCCGTAACCGGGTGCGGCGTCGAGGAATTGCAGGTCGATGGTGAGCAGGGCGGTGTGGTATTGCTCCAGCGACTTGTGTACCGCCGGGGCGTCGGTGATCGATTCGCGATAGGTCTCGCGTAAGGGGTCGACATTGACATATTCTTCGTACTTTATCGTCATTTTTCGCTAGCCAGCTTGTGGAGGGTATTCAGTAATATATTAGCTCCGTTTTCGATGTCCTCCCAGGCGGTCCATTCGGCCGGTGAATGGCTGCGACCGTCCTTGCTGGGGACGAAGATCAAACCGGCGCGCGTCATGCGTGACATGATCTGGGTGTCATGCGCGGCGCCGCTGGGCATTTGCAGCATGGACAGGCCGTCGGCCTGGGCCGCCTCGCTGATCAACTGCATGACGCCGGGGTCGCATTTCACCGGGGCGATATCGCTCAGTACTTCGAATTCGAACATCAGGTCGCGGCGTCGGGCGATGGCGGAGATGGCACGGCGAAAGGCGCTGGCCAGCTGTTCCAGTTTTTCGTGATTGGTTTCGCGCACGTCGAGGGAGAATTCCACCATGCCGGGCACCACGTTGGCCGCGCCCGGCGACAACTCGACCCGGCCGACGGTGGCGACGCTGCTGGGGCTGCCGTGTTCCTCCAGGATGCGCGGGATCTCGCCGGAGAATTCCGCCAGGCCCTGAAACGCGTCCTGGCGCATGTCCATGGGCGTGGAGCCGGCGTGGGCGGCCATGCCGGCGAGCCTGACGTTCCATTTGAACAGGCCGGCGATGGCATCCACCACGCCGATCTTGATATGGCGGCGATCCAGCACCGGCCCCTGTTCGATATGCAACTCGATAAAGGCGTGAATGCTCTCCGCCGGCCGCGCGGCGTTCAGGGCGTCCATGGCGTTCATGCCCCAGTGCGCCATGGCGTCACTGATGGAGACGCCCTCCAAATCACGTGCGTGATGAATGCTCTCAGGTGTCAGGCGGCCGCATATGGCGCTGGAGCCGAAGATGCCGCCGAAGCGTCCCTCCTCATCGGAAAAGGCCACCGCTTCCAGCGGCCGGGCAAGATCGATCTCTTGTTCCTTGAGACAACGTAGGCACTCCAGGCCGGCGACCACGCCCAGGGCGCCGTCCAGCTGTCCGCCGCCGGGCACCGAGTCGATATGGGAGCCTGTCATGATGCTGGCCTTGCCTTCGCGCCAATTGAGCCGGGCGTGAACGTTGGCCGCACCGTCTATATAGTGCTCCAGCCCGGCGCTCTCGATACGTTGACGCAACCAGTCCCTGGCCTGCATGTCGGCGGCGCTGAAGGCCATGCGGTAAATACCTTGGTCTTCGGCTTTGCCGATTTCCGCAAGTGAGGCGAGATCGTCGCGCAGACGTGTGGCATTGACTTTGAGGTTACTCATAATCGACGGCTCCGATAGTGCTAAGGGGATAAAGCGGCGCGTCTGACGCGGCGCCGCCACGGCAGGGGCGGGGCTTTGCAGTTTGATGGTCGTGTATGCAAATTCGTTTCGGCTGTAAAGCGGCGACTGGGCGGCTTGTTGTGGGGTTGATCCATCCCGTCTCGGGATCGCTGGCAGAGAGCATATTGTCCTGTATCGAGTTTTCCGTCATCTGACACGGGGTGGCTTATCTCAACTCCGTTCACGGTACAATTATGAACGCCAACTATCATGTGCGAGTCAGGAGATTAGATTAATGGCGGCGGGGCATTCATCACGCAGTCACGCTGGCGCCGTCGCCGCGCCGTTCGGGTGTCTGGGTCGTATGCACATGTCGATGCGCGCCGGCATTTTTTCGTCTCATATCCAGGCCGGGGCCGAAAGCGAAAGCATGCTCCCGTGTCGGACGATATTCGCTAAGCTCTTATTCATTCAAAAGGTTTTGGCCCTGAATGTCAAATCAGGCGCGGCTTGTGCAGGCCCGTTGAGCGGTGCAAAGGGGCTTTGAAACAGTCGCTTATGCTGATGCGAACGGCACGTGATATTTCCAATGTTTGTGGCATGTGTGCGCGCGGCTCGGCCGCCACCCCGGTGAAAGACGCTTGGCGCACGTGCCGCGATCAAGCAGCCTTACCTCGTTGGGCCCGGATTGAAGTGCTAAATTATTCGGTTTTTCATTGCCTGCGCGCCGTGGCGCGCGTGGGATTGACACGTGTCGTCGCGGGCGTCTATTAAATCTTCGGTGAGATGAATCACCTTCTCCGTGTCGCGGTCGACGGCAGGCGGAAAGTGGGTATTGATAATTATCATACTCGAAACCTTGTTGCCCCGGTATGATAATCACTGATGCCCTGGACGAGGGAAAATAACAATCGTCAACCGGAAAAGACGTTTATTCACTGTTAAGAAAAAGGAGAGTCAGATGAGAGTGATGGCTGTTTTAATGCTGCTGGTCTTCGCTGCCGCGCCGGCTATGGCCGCTGAAGACCTTATGGACAGGGCGAAACAAGTATTCGAACCCATTCCGACCACGCCGCCCAAGGATAAAATCATATCGCCGCAATCGGTGGAGCTGGGCAAGATGCTCTATTTCGATCCGCGCCTGTCCAGCAGCTGGCTGGTCAGTTGCAACACCTGCCATAACCTTGGCACCGCCGGGGTGGATTTGCAGGAGACATCGGTTGGCCACGGCTGGAAGCGCGGCCCGCGCAACGCACCGACGGTGCTCAACTCCGTCTACAACATTGCCCAGTTCTGGGACGGCCGGGCATCGGATCTGAAGGAACAAGCCAAAGGCCCGGTGCAGGCGGCGGTGGAAATGAACAACACGCCGGATAGGGTCGTCAAGACGCTCAAGAGTATGCCGGAATACGTCAAGCGCTTTGGTGAGGTCTTCCCGGATCAAAAAGATCCGGTCACCTTCGAAAATATGGCCCGCGTCATTGCCGACTACGAAGTTACCTTGCTGACACCCAATGCGCCCATCGACAAATTTATCAAGGGCGATGACAACGCCTTGTCGAAGGCGGAAAAGGAAGGTTTGCGCTTGTTCATGGATAAGGGCTGCGCTACTTGTCACAGCGGCATCAATATCGGTGGCGGTATGTATCAGCCCTTCGGTGTCGTGGAAAAGCCGGGCTCCGACATTCTGCCGCGCGATGATAAGGGGCGTTTTGCCGTGACCGAAACGCCCAGCGACGAGTATGTATTCAAAGTACCGTCATTGCGCAATGTAGCCCTGACGCCACCCTATTTCCATTCAGGCAAGGTCTGGAGCCTGAGGCAGGCGGTGGGAGTGATGGGGACGGCCCAATTGGGTGTCGACCTTACGGACAGTGAAGCGAGCAAGATCGTTACCTTTTTGCATGCCCTGACGGGTGATCAGCCCGATGTGGATTACCCGATTCTGCCGCCTATCACAGATAGCACACCGAAGCCGGAGCTGGCGGTAACCCAGCAGGGGGGTGGGCACTAGCCACCGCCGGGTCAAGGTGAATGCGTCCAAGGCAAAGTCTGACTTTGCCTTGGATTTTTTTTATGTAAGGACGACGCTTGGGTTGACGTCTTTAGTGGCTTGATGGTTGGGCCGCAATGACTTCATACTTGGCAGTGTGTACATGCCCGGCAGTAACCGTTCCAGCGGATACGCCGCCGTTCTTGACAGTGTATGGCCCCCCGTCTACTTTTTGAAGGTGTCTTGGTTAAAGTCTCGAATAACAATGTGGTCTTTTGGCGGCCGTCGTCCGCAGCTTGATCCAGGGAGGGGGCAATGAAATGAAAAGAATCACCCGGCGTGAGTTTCTCGGCATGTCTCTAAAGACCGGTGCAGCGACAATGTTTGCAGGGATGTTCGCGCCATCGGCAACCAGCCTGATGGGCTTGGGCGGAGTGGCGCAAGCCACCACCAAAACCATTTCACCGTTTACCTTTGCCGTAATCACCGATTCACACCTTTACGATATTCCCGACCACAAGTTCGACGCCATTCTGGAAAAGGCCGTGGCCGATGTGAACGGCCTCAGGCCACAGCCTGACTTCGTGCTCTATTCAGGTGACCTGGCACAGTTCGGCAAGGAGGCCGAATTTGTCAAAGGAAAGCGCATTCTCGACAAGTTGAAGGTGCCTTATAAGATCATCCCCGGCGAGCATGACTGGTACCTGGATATGGGGAAGGCCTGGCGCAAGATGTTCGGTGATGAGTATTGGTCCTTCGATCATAAAGGCACACACATCATCGGTATGAACTCTATTCTCGTCGATGATTTCTGGACGCTGCGTGAACTGACCCCGGCCGAGCGCATGGGTTACATGGCGGAGCTGGAGTGCCATCAATGCGGCCTCTGGGGCGTGCATGATAAACAGCTCGATTGGCTGGAAAAGGATATCAAAAACCTGAGTCCGGATACGCCGGTGATTATCATGACGCATTCGCCGCTGTGGGATTACTACCCGCGCTGGAACTTTCAAACCATCGACGCGCCGGAGATCCGTCTGCTGCTGCGCAAATTCGAAAAGGTAATGGCGATTCACGGGCATATCCACCAGGTGGTTTACAACTCCATCGGCAATATCAGGTCGGCCGGGCTGCTGTCCACCTCCTGGCCCTGGCCTTATCCGCCGGTGGAGCTGCCTTATCCTCATATCAAGATGAACCGTGTCGATCCAGGCGATTTCGAAGACGGTTTGGGTACCCACGCCATCGATCTTGCCAAAAATTTTGACGGCGTCTTGAACTACCGCGCGTTTTCCGACTTGTTGCCGGACAACGTCAAACGCGGTGTCAAACTCTGATTCGGGGGACGGGACGATGAAGACGCACCAGCATCACGCCAACGCCATTTATATTCTGCTTGTGTTGCTTAGTATGACGACGCTTCAGGCCAAGGAGCCGCTTAGCAGCGCGGCAGCGGAAGATCAAAGAAATATGCTGATCGATTTCGTCGCGCGCGGCGATGCCCTTTGGCACAGTGAAGACTTGGGTACCAATGGTTTGGCCTGCGGTAATTGCCATCCGGACGCGAGCGCGACCAACCCCCATACCTGGCCCAAATATCAGACCAACCTGGGCAAGGTGGGAACCCTGCGCGAGATGATCAACTGGTGCATTGCGGTGCCCATGCTCGGCAAACCCTTGGCGCTGGACAGCGACGACATGATTGCCATGGAGGCTTATGCCACTTATATGCATCGCGGTGTCGCTATCGCGCCGGCCAAGGATGAGCAGCACGGCGGGATTCCCGTCATCAGTGGGCCGGGATATCCCACCGCCGTCGGCGGCAATCGTTAGTCGCCCTGGGCGAGCCAGAATCCATACGGAGTGTTGTCATGCTGAAGCGCATATTCGTGTTGCTGTTCATTGTTTCCTGCTGCTCATCGGCCTGGGCGGAGAGTTGCCGCGATGACCGGTCGGCCTCGACACCCAGTAGTCGTTTCACCACCCACGGCGATACGGTCACGGATCAGGACACTAAGCTGTCATGGATGCGCTGCGCCGTGGGGCAGCGTTGGAATGGCACAAGCTGTATCGGCACTGTGCAACACCTCGATTGGCAGCAGGCCATGGCGCACGTAGAGCGCATCAACGCCCTGCGGCTCGGCGGCCACAGCGACTGGCGCATGCCGGTGGTCCCGGAACTGGCCTCCATCGTCGAACGCAAATGCTTTAATCCGCGCATGAATACCGAGGTGTTCGCCGGTGCGCCGTCAGTGATTTTCTGGACCGCCATGGAAAAGATGGGGCGGCCGGACTATGCCTATACCCTGGATTTCGGCGCGGGCGCGGCGCGGGCAACGGATAAGCATCATGCCGCCGCCGTGCGCTTGGTGCGTGGCGGGCCGTGGTGGGAGCCGCCGCGAATGTCGCAGCGCTGATACCGGTGCCGTGCCCGGCGGTACAGGCCTTTAGGCGCCGCTTTCAGGATTATCGCAGCTCCCAGACATTGTTGTAATTGACGTGTAGTCTGCGTCGTCTGACGGTGTCGTCGTCATGACCGATGCCGTCGATGCTGTAACGTATGTCGCTGTTGACCGGACCCCAAAGGTAATAGCTGTGTTCCACCAGCCCACCGACTAGGACGGCGCAATCCACTTGGTGCGCCTTGCGGTGCAGTTGCGCCGGGCGAGCAGCGCCTTCATGGCCGAGCCGGTCCGGGTGGCCCTTGGTGTAGTCGGAAACATACATGGCCATGTCACCCTTGTTGTGATAAACCGTCACGCTGCGGGCAATCTCGTGCAGGTCGCACATCTCCTTGCCGGCCTCGAGCACATCATCATCCACGTCCGGTGCACACAAGAAGATATGGGAAAACAAGCGCGGAAGATTCTTGCCGTTGGCGAAGTCGCGCAGTCGCACCAGCGTGTTTTGTAATACATAATTGCCCATGGAATGACACAATAGGTGTAGATCCTGATCGCACAGCGGACTGCCGCTGCGGGCGCCGTCGGTCTTGAGCTCGGCGAGAAAATCGCGCAGCTTTAGTAAACCGCGACCGAAGGCATACCCCGATCCTTTGGCCTCGGAACGGTCGGATTTGTATGAAACAAAGGGTAGAGCCTGGCCGTCCGAGGGCCAGGTGAATAGCACCACCAGAACGTCTTTACCGCCTTGATATTTTTGCCGGTTGAGCATCAGCTGCAGGGACAAGGCCCCTCCCACAGCCTGATACCAGTCGACATTGAAGCCGTGGATATAGACCAGTACATCGGATCGCTTGAGCATGACCTTGCGCAGGTCGTCGAACATGGAGTTTGAGCCGAACTTGGCATTGGGTTGATGGGCGTCGGCGATATCGGACCTGATGCGTTCGTGGTAGGCCTTGATGGTGGAGGATTTCAAACAGCACTTGGCCAGATAGTCAGCGAGTTTCTCGCCGTCGCCTACATCGGTTTGGGCGCCCTTTTTGCGCTTTAAATGACGCTCGACGAGCGCAGAGTCGGCCTCCAGCGTGACTTGGCCGAAGCGCAGATTCTCCATGCCATCGCTGCTAAATTCGGCGCCGTATTCGTCCGGCGCCCAGCGGTTGTCGCCCCGATGCCGCCGATTGGTGGCATAAAACAGTCTCAATTTCATCCCCTCTCCTCCCAGTAGCACGTTGTGTTCCGTTACGCTCGATGTTGATTGTCTGCGGTCGCTGAAGCGCGGTCAGTCTGCCAATCCTTGTGGAAGTGTCGGGATGTGTCAATCGCGAAATGCCGCCGCGGGCTAAGCGTTGGTGACGCAGGGCAATTGCCTGGACAAGTTCAGTGCGCGCTTGCGGCTGCTGTTGAGGTCCAATATCGGTGCCGGATAGTCGCGGCCGATGCGCACATTGCAGGCGTGCTGAACATCGGCGGGCGTCAGCCAGGGGCGGTGCAGCCAAGGCAGCGGCAGCTGCGCCAATTCCGGCAGCCATTGACGTAGATAGTCGCCATGGGGATCGAAGCGCTCGCTTTGTCTGACCGGGTTGAAGATGCGGAAATACGGTGCGGCGTCGAGCCCGCAGCCAGCCACCCATTGCCAGTTGAAGCTGTTGCTGGCCAGATCGGCATCCACCAAGGTGTCCCAGAACCAGCGGGCCCCCGTCTGCCAGGGCTGCAGACCGTTCTTGGTCAAAAACGAGGCGACGATCATGCGTACGCGGTTGTGCATCCAGCCGCTATGCCAGAGTTGGCGCATGCCGGCATCGATGATGGGAAAGCCGGTCTTGCCTTGTTGCCAGGCCCGCAGCAGCGCTTTGTCGTCACGCCAGGGAAAGGCTTCAAAACGGGGGTTGAGCGGTGTGTCGGTGGCATAGGGGAAATGATGCAGGGTGTGATAGGCGAACTCGCGCCAGCCGAGTTCGCTGAGAAAACGATCCATGCTGTCGCCCTGAGTGGCGTGGTCCATAAATGCGTTAAGCACGGCGCTGACCACCTGGCGCGGGCTGATTTCGCCAAACGCCAGATGCGGCGACAGACGTGAGGTGTCGAGCCGGTCCGGGCGGTCGCGACCCGCGTCATAATGCGCCAGCGCCGCGTCGCAAAAACCTTGGAGCTGTTCCAGGGCATTGTCCTCTCCCGGTCGCCAGCTTGATGCCAGGCCGTGGTGCCAGGGAATATCGGGCAGCAATGCCAAGGCCTCGACGGCTTCGGACGCCAGTCTGCATTCGCCCAGCCGTTGCGGCACCGGCAACGGCGGCGCGCCTAGACCTTGTTGTCGGCAGGCGCGCCAGAACGGGGTAAAGACGCGAAACGGTTTGTGTTCTTTGGTGAGCACGCTGCCCGGCGTGTAAAGCAGGTTGCCGTGGTAGGTATGGACCTCGATGTCGTGCGCTCTGAGCCAGGCCGCGATATGCGCGTCGCGCCTGGCCGCCTGCGGCGCGTAGCGATGATTCCAGTAGACCGCACCGGCGCCGGTTTCGCGGATCAGGCGTTGCAGGACGTCCTGGCTGGCGCCGCGCCGGATGATCAGACGGCTGCCGCGGGCATGCAGCGCCTGCTGCAGTGTGCTGAGGCTGTGATGGCACCACCAGCGGCTGGCTGCGCCCGGCGCCCAGGGTTCCAATTCTTGCGGGGCATGGATGTATACCGGGATGAGGGTATCCGCCGCCTCGGCGGCGTGGTAGAGCGCAGGGTTGTCACTCAGGCGTAGATCCTGGTGCAACCATACAAGGCAGGTCTTCATCGATGCGACTCCTTCATCGGTTTGTTTATCGCGCGCTTGAATGGGTGACGAGTTCGGCTTCGATACGCTTCAGCGCCGTCGGAATATCGGTGCCGAGTGGAATAGCCCCGGCGGCGACAATGGCGTCGTTGAATTGCAAGGCCGTCTGGCCGCCGATAAAAACCGGCACCGTGACATCCTGCACCAAGGCCGGCAACTGGCGGTGCAACACCTCATCCGTCGGTATCATCGAGCCGGACAACAGCACGCCGCACGCCTCGGTACGCCGGCAGGGGTCGCGCAGTTCCGCCAGCGGTGTGTCGGCGCCCAGCAGTACGACGCGGTAACCCCTGGCCATGACCGACAGGCTGGCCAGTAGAATGCCGGTCTCGTGCTGTTCGCCGGGCAGGCACGCCGCGACCAAACGCGGCCCGCGGGCGCGGCTGGCCTCATGGTGAAAGCGGGCGCCCAGCTTGTTGCGCATGTAGGCGCCGAAAAAGTGTTCCTCGGCGATGCTGCCAGCGCGGCTGGCCCAGCGCTTGCCCAGGGTCTGCAGCAGCGGCACCACCAGGCGGGCGGTCACCATATCGATCGGGTGCAGGGATAAGGCCTCGTTGTAGGCGCCCTCCAGGGACTGATCGTCAAAGCGTACTACCGCATTGAGCATGCGCCGCTGGTAGTCCGGCCAGGGGCCCTCAAGCGCTTCCTGGGGTGCCTGCTGATTTAAATAGGACTTTGTCTGGCTGATGGGTACACCCTTGTGCAAAAGTTCTACAACCTGGTTGATCAGGTCGATGTCCTTGTGCGTGTAGAGGCGGTGTCCTTTGTCGCTGCGTAGCGGCGTGAGCAGGCCGTAACGGCGTTCCCAGGCGCGCAGGGTGATGGGATTGACGCCGGTGAGGCTGGCGACCGTGCGGATGGGGTAAAGTCCGGACTCGGGTAGTCCTTCTGCGCTATCCATGATATTCGTACCTAATTGATTTGTACATAAATTGTATAGTTGAATTTTATAAAAAACATCCGATAATTGCTAGTGAATGTTATGATGTATAATGTTTGTATAAGTTCATTTTGAGTTTCGAGGAGCGCGCAAATGAAGCACAGCAGCAAAATATTTTTCACCTGGGTGGCTGGCTTGGTGTTGGCCGGCACGGTCAGTGCCGCCGATACGGTCTGTTCTGAGGTTCTGGATTTCGAGCGTAAGCCGCTGGCGGGCGAGGGCAGTATCAATCTTTGTGAGCACTATCGGGGCAAGGTGATCGTGGTGGTCAACACCGCCAGTAAGTGTGGGTACACCTATCAATACGAGGGACTGGAACAGCTGTACAGCCGCTACGAGGCGCAGGGTCTGGTGGTGCTCGGGTTTCCGTCCAATGATTTCGCCAATCAAGAACCCGGTTCGGCCGACCAGATCAAAACCTTTTGCCGCCTGACCTACGGCGTGAAATTCCCCATGTTTGCCAAGACCCGCGTCGCGCGCGGCACCGATGACCCGCTGTTCCGCGCCTTGGCCCGGCATGCGGGCGAGTACCCGCAGTGGAACTTTCACAAATACCTCATAGATCGGCAAGGCCGCGTGGCGGCCAGTTATGCCAGCAAGGTGGAACCCTTGGGCGGTGAATTGGAAGCCGCCGTCAAGGGCTTGTTGTAGTCATGGAGAAGATCCGTCTGGGCGTCAGCAGCTGCCTGTTAGGTCATCCGGTCCGCTTCGATGGCGGGCACAAGCACCAGCCCTTTATTACCGCCACCTTGGCGCAGTACTTCGACGTGGTGCCGCTATGCCCCGAACTGGCCATCGGCCTGGGCGTTCCGCGCCAGTCTTTACGGCTGGTGGGGCGGCCCGAGCGGCCGCGCGTGATCGGCAACAAAGATCCTGGTCTGGATGTCACCGATACCCTGGCGGACTACGGCCGTGAGGTGGCGGCGCAGCAGGATGACATCTGCGGCTACATCGTCAAAAAAGATTCCCCCAGTTGCGGCATGGCCCGGGTGCGTGTTTACGTGGACGGGCAGATGCCGCAACGCGCGGGGGTGGGCGCCTTTACCCGTGCCCTGATGGCGGCCAAGCCCTGGCTGCCGGTGGAAGAGGAAGGGCGTCTCAATGACGCCGTGCTGCGCGAGAACTTTTTCGAGCGGGTCTATGTTTGCCATCGCTGGCAGAGGCTGCTGCGGGTGGGCCTGACACCGGCGGCGCTGGTGCGCTTTCACACGGCACATAAATACCTGTTGATGTCGCGCGCTCAGGACCCATATCGGCAATTAGGGCGCATGGTGGCGCGCGCCGGTTGCGCCGACATACAGCGCCTTGGCGAGGACTATTTTCTCGCCGTGATGACGGCCCTGAAGCGCCCGGCCAATCGCAAGCGTCATTCCAACGTGCTGTATCACCTGCTGGGTTATTTCAAACGTCAGTTGCCGGGGCGGGACCGGCAGGAGCTGGCCGGGCTGATCGAGGCCTATCGTCGGGGGCGGGTGCCCTTGGTGGTGCCGGTGACCCTGCTCAAGCATCATCTCGGCCGCAACGGTGACCGCTATCTGGCCGGGCAATACTATTTTGATCCCTATCCCCCGGAGTTGAGCCTGCGCAACTCTATCTAGCCGGGATTTCTCCCCGGGATCGCGGCAGCAGAAAATAATCACCCGCCGGTACGAAACCATACCCTTCAGTGAACTATAATCCAGGCTGAGACTCGACCGTACCTATTCTTTAATTTTCAAGAGGAGCTTTTGTAATGACCCAGGGTGATCCGCTAAATAAATCGACATACGAGTCCGCCAGGGCGTATCTCAAAGATGCGCTGGAGCAAATGCTTGCCGCCGGTCGCAGTACGCGCGAGTTCGGTGAGTTCGCACTGGAAAAGTTCGGCGACAAGTTCATACCCTATTTGCAGGAGTTTTCGCAGGATGTCAGTAAGGGAAAAATCAAGATAAAGGGGCTCGGCCAATCCGCCAAGACCGCGGTGTTTGGACGGCACGTCACCCTTGAAGAACGTAACCAGCTGATACGCGAGGCCGCCTATCTGCGCGCCGAGCGGCGCGGTTTCGTCGGCGGTTCGCCGGAGCAGGACTGGTGTCTGGCCGAGCAGGACGTGGATCAACGCTTGGCACAGGAGACGGGGTTGGTGGAGAAAGGGCGTCAGGCCTTGCATTCGGCGAGCGCGGTCATGGAACGGGAGTTTGATGATATCAAGCACGTGGTCGGCCGCTGGCTGGAGGGCCGCCCTGCGGCCCCTGACGACACGCCGGCGAAGAATAAGGCCGGCGCCAAGAAAAAGGCCGTGAAGAAGGCCGTGAAGAAAAAGGCGGCAAAGACAGCCGAAACAAAGGTCGTAAAAAAGAAAGCGGCAAAGAAAAAGGCGAGCAAGAACAAGAAAAAGCCGGCAAGCGGCACGGCGGCGCCCCCGGCCTGATGGCGCGCCCCGGCCTCCGGCCGCTGTAAAAAAATCACACTCGTCCCCCTTGAAATCCTGAAAAGCGTCCCAAATATCACTCTCGGCGCTCGCCCGTGCATCGGCCGCGAGCGCCCCCTAACAATTATCGGTAACAATAACTTTATTAATTTGTTTCTTTAGGAGGAACGCAACAGTGAATATTCGTCCTTTGCATGATCGCGTTGTGGTAAAACGCCTGGAAAGCGAAGAGAAGACCTCCGGCGGCATCGTGCTGCCGGGGTCGGCTCAGGAAAAACCCATCATGGGTGAAGTCGTGGCCGCAGGTGCGGGTCGTGTGCTGGATAACGGCGACAAGGCAGCCCTGGATGTCAAAACCGGCGACAAGATATTGTTCGGCAAATTCGCCGGCACCGAGGTCAAGGTCGAAGGTGAAGACTATCTGGTGATGCGTGAAGACGACATCTTCGCTATCGTCGAATAACTACTTATTTAAAGTATTTGGAGGAATCAAGTAATGGCTGCTAAGGAAATCAATTTTTCTTCAAAGGCACGTCGCAAAATGCTGGACGGGGTCAACGTCCTGGCCAATGCGGTCAGAGTGACCCTCGGTCCCAAGGGCCGCAACGTGGTGTTGGAAAAGAGCTTCGGCGCGCCCACCGTCACCAAGGACGGTGTTTCCGTCGCCAAGGAGATCGAACTGGAAGACAAGTTCGAAAACATGGGCGTGCAGATGGTCAAGGAAGTGGCCTCTAAGACCGCCGACATTGCCGGGGACGGCACCACCACCGCCACCGTGCTGGCCCAGAGTATTTTGAACGAGGGTATGAAAGCCGTCGCCGCCGGTATGAATCCCATGGATCTGAAACGCGGCATCGACAAGGCCGTCATCGCTGCTGTGGAAGAGCTGCAGAAGCTCTCCAAGCCGTGCACCGACAACAAGTCCATCACCCAGGTGGGCACGATCTCCGCCAACTCCGACACCGTGATCGGCGAGCTGATCGCCCAGGCCATGGACAAGGTCGGCAAGGAAGGCGTGATCACCGTCGAAGAGGGCACCGGTCTGCAGGACGAGCTGGAGGTGGTCGAGGGGATGCAGTTCGACCGTGGCTATCTGTCGCCTTACTTTGTCAGCAACGCCGAGAAGATGCAGGTCGAGCTGGATGATCCCTACATCCTGATCTGCGACAAGAAGGTCTCCAACATCCGCGAACTGCTGCCGCTGCTGGAAGGCGCCGCCAAGGCCGGCAAGCCGCTGATGATCATCGCCGAAGACGTAGAAGGCGAAGCCCTGGCCACTCTGGTGGTCAACAACATGCGCGGCATCCTCAAGGTGGCCGCGGTCAAGGCCCCGGGCTTCGGCGACCGCCGCAAGGCCATGCTGCAGGACATCGCCATTCTTACCGGCGGCCAGGTGATCTCGGAAGAGGTCGGCCTGTCCCTGGAGAGTGCCACCCTGGAGCAGATGGGGAGCGCCAAGAAGATCGTCATCAGCAAGGACAACACCGTGGTGGTCGACGGCGCCGGTACCAAGTCGGAGATCGACGCCCGTGTGGGCCAGATCCGCGCCCAACTGGAAGAGACCAGCTCCGAGTACGACCGTGAAAAACTGCAGGAACGCGTCGCCAAGCTGGCCGGCGGCGTGGCGGTGATCAAGGTCGGTGCCGCCACCGAAGTGGAAATGAAGGAGAAGAAGGACCGCATCGATGACGCCCTGCACGCCACCCGTGCCGCGGTGGAAGAGGGCGTGGTGCCCGGCGGCGGTGTCGCCCTGATCCGTGCCCTGCAAGGCATCAAGGATCTGAGCGGCGCCAACCACGATCAGGACATCGGTATCAAGATCGCGCGCCGCGCCATGGAAGAGCCGCTGCGTCAGATCGTTGCTAACGCCGGTGAAGAACCCTCCGTCATCGTCAACAAGGTGGCCGAAGGCACAGGTAACTTTGGTTACAACGCTGCCACCGGTGAATACGGCGACATGTTCGAAATGGGTATCCTGGATCCCACCAAGGTGGCCCGTTCGGCGCTGCAGAATGCCGGCTCCATCGCCGGCCTGATGCTGACCACCGAAGCCATGGTGGCCGATAAGCCGCAAAAGGATGGCGGCGCACCGGCCATGCCCGATATGGGCGGCATGGGGGGCATGGGCGGCATGATGTAACGCCGCCAAAATGCCGCAAAACAAAGGCCCCGCCGGCAACGGCGGGGCCTTTTGTTTTTGACCGGCTTCGTCGCAGCCACATGGGCGGGGTTTGGCTGGCGCATGGGCGGTGATAAAGTGACGGCTCTACACCGAACAGGAGGCGGCGGTGAGCAGCGCCCAGGCAGGTTTGATCATTATCGGCGATGAAATCCTTTATGGCAGCCGTCGCGACCGCCATTTCGACCATGTGCGCGAGACCCTGCGGCCCATCGGCTGGCAATTGACCTGGGTGAGTATTCTCCCTGACGAGGAGGACGCCTTGATTGCGCAGCTCAGCCGAACCCTGGCGGCCCAGCAGCCGGTGTTCTGTTTCGGCGGCATCGGTGCCACCCCCGATGATGTCACCCGCCGCTGCGCGGCCCTGGCCGCGGGCGTCGAGCTCCATGCCCATGCCGGGGCGCTGGCTGAAATCGAAGCGCGCTTCGGCGCCGCGGCCTATCCCCACCGCGTCAAGATGGCGGACCTGCCCGTCGGCAGTCGCCTGATCCCCAATCCGATCAATCGCGTGCCCGGTTTCAGCCTGCGGCGGCATCACTTCTTCCCCGGGTTTCCCGAGATGGCCTGGCCCATGCTGGAGTGGGTGTTGCAGCACGAGTACCGCGCCGAACTTGAACCGCTGCAGGAATTGTCGCTCAAGGTCTTCGACGTGGGCGAGAGCGAGCTGGTGGAACTCATGGAGAGGCTGATCGACCGCCATCCCGGGGTCAAACTGTTCAGCCTGCCCCATCTCGGCAGGGGCCGGCATATCGAGCTGGGTTTTCGTGGTCGGCGCGGTGTTGAGCAGGCCATGGCGGACCTGACCGCGGGCCTGCGACAGGCGGGCTTGACGTTCGAAGCGCCGTAGTGCGCGGAGTCACATCTTGCCAAACCTCACCCATATTCCACCGTGTTTTCATTCGTCGTCTGAGTCCGCGCTCAAGCGTGTCTTCAAGCATGAGATTGAAGCGCGTCGCCAAGACAGAGTCCAGGGTGAAGATGGGGCGATGACTGTAATTTCCAGCCTGTTCTTGTGCAAGTTAATCGTTGTTTAATGTCACCGAGTCGCAATATTTTGCTGCTAACTTCGTCCTTGATCTTATACCCACCCATGCGATATCAAGGAGCGGAGGAACACCATGAATCACGACGACGGCATTAGTAACAAATCAAACAACCGGCCTTTCGCCGACGTGCTCAACGTCCATATCTCGCGGCGCAAAGTGCTGGCCGGTGGTCTGGCCATGGCGGCCAGCACTTTGCGCCGCGAGATATGGACGTTGAGCACGTCGGCGAAAGGCCGGTTGTTTGATTTGTTACTAATGCCGTCGTCGTGATTCATGGTGTTCCTCCGCTCCTTGATATCGCATGGGTGGGTATAAGATCAAGGACGAAGTTAGCAGCAAAATATTGCGACTCGGTGACATTAAACAACGATTAACTTGCACAAGAACAGGCTGGAAATTACAGTCATCGCCCCATCTTCACCCTGGACTCTGTCTTGGCGACGCGCTTCAATCTCATGCTTGAAGACACGCTTGAGCGCGGACTCAGACGACGAATGAAAACACGGTGGAATATGGGTGAGGTTTGGCAAGATGTGACTCCGCGCACTACGGCGCTTCGAACGTCAAGCCCGCCTGTCGCAGGCCCGCGGTCAGGTCCGCCATGGCCTGCTCAACACCGCGCCGACCACGAAAACCCAGCTCGATATGCCGGCCCCTGCCGAGATGGGGCAGGCTGAACAGTTTGACCCCGGGATGGCGGTCGATCAGCCTCTCCATGAGTTCCACCAGCTCGCTCTCGCCCACGTCGAAGACCTTGAGCGACAATTCCTGCAGCGGTTCAAGTTCGGCGCGGTACTCGTGCTGCAACACCCACTCCAGCATGGGCCAGGCCATCTCGGGAAACCCGGGGAAGAAGTGATGCCGCCGCAGGCTGAAACCGGGCACGCGATTGATCGGATTGGGGATCAGGCGACTGCCGACGGGCAGGTCCGCCATCTTGACGCGGTGGGGATAGGCCGCGGCGCCGAAGCGCGCTTCGATTTCAGCCAGCGCCCCGGCATGGGCATGGAGCTCGACGCCCGCGGCCTATCCCCACCGCGTCAAGATGGCGGACCTGCCCG